>ENA-OPDJ01000323-OPDJ01000323.1-human-gut-metagenome-genome-assembly--contig:-NODE-323-length-42972-cov-11.616725_pt1 | contig 42972 bp, 44 predicted proteins | sample MGYA00241621_ERZ501505 | MGnify/ENA primary metagenome ERZ501505 (study PRJEB25962, sample SAMEA2042624) | human gut metagenome | biome: human gut; feature: human-associated habitat; material: faeces... | reverse complement strand
CAGAGCACGTGATTTGTAATCTCGGGGTCGTTGGTTCGAATCCGACAAGAGGCTCGAAAGAAAAGCAGATGATACGAAAGTGTTACCTGCTTTTTTCTTTTTGCCCCGCAAAGAATCCTCTAATTTATTTAAAATCTACACATCGGCTTGCCCTTGAATCCAACTATATTTGTACCTTTGCATATTATTTCTAAGAAAGATGGCAGAAAATAGAGGTTACATGCAACGATACGCAATGCTGTTCGGTACCTATATGGGAGGTTTCTGGATATTGAAGTTCATACTCTTTCCTGTGGGGCTGTCGGTTCCTTTTTTACTTTTCCTTTTCATGGGACTCACGCTATGCGTACCTTTTATGGGATATTATTATGCACGGATGTATCGTAATCAGGTATGCGGAGGCGGCATCAGCTTCCTGCATGCATGGATATTCACCGTTTTCATGTATATGTTTGCTGCGCTGCTTGCCGCCGTGGCACACTACATCTACTTCAGGTTCATAGACCACGGATATGTGATAAACACGTGCGAAACGATGGTAGACACGCTTGCCCAAAGCAACATGCCGGGAATGGATTCGTACATCGCCACCTATCAGGAAGCTCTGGAGACAGCCCGACTGCTCAGTCCTATCGACATTACGCTACAGATGATATCGTCCAATGTGTTTTGGGGTTCGATACTGGCTTTCCCCACCGCCTTGTTCGTGATGAGACGCAAGAAAGACAACGCTCCGGCAGAGTGACGGAACAGCAAAAAGAAATGTTATTTCAATTGTAAAATAGAAAAATCATACATCAATGGATATTTCAGTTGTCGTACCACTATATAATGAAGAAGAATCACTCCCCGAATTGTTCGCATGGATTGAGCGGGTGATGAATGCCAACGGCTTTTCATACGAAGTGATTTTCGTTAACGACGGAAGTACCGACCGTTCGTGGCAGGTTATCGAGCAATTGCAAGCACAAGCTCCGGACAAGGTACGGGGCATTAAGTTCCGCCGCAACTACGGGAAGTCGCCGGCATTGTTCTGTGGTTTCGAACAAGCACAAGGCGACGTCGTGATAACCATGGACGCCGACCTGCAGGACAGTCCCGACGAAATACCCGAACTCTACCGCATGATTACCCAGGAGGGCTACGACCTCGTATCGGGCTGGAAGCAGAAACGTTACGACCCGTTGTCGAAGACCCTCCCCACCAAATTGTTCAATGCCACCGCCCGCAAAGTATCGGGCATCAAAAACCTGCACGACTTTAATTGCGGACTGAAGGCATATCGCAAAGAGGTTGTCAAGAATATAGAGGTATACGGCGAAATGCACCGCTACATCCCCTACCTGGCCAAGAACGCCGGCTTCAAGAAAATCGGCGAGAAAGTGGTGCACCACCAGGCACGCAAATACGGAAAGACCAAGTTCGGGCTGAACCGATTTGTAAACGGGTATCTGGACTTGCTTTCCCTTTGGTTCCTTTCCCGGTTCGGCATCAAGCCCATGCACTTTTTCGGATTGCTGGGTTCATTGATGTTCATCTTCGGCTTCATAGCCGTGGTCATAGTAGGTGTCAGCAAGTTGTACTACATGCACCATGGCATGCCCTACCGTCTTGTAACGGACTCTCCCTACTTCTACCTCTCGTTGACCTCCATGATTATCGGCACACAACTATTCGTGGCAGGATTCCTCGGAGAGCTGATTTCACGTAATGCCCCGGAACGAAACAAATATCAAATAGAGAAAACCATTTAACGATGAAAAAATTAGTCAGACTTGTCATACTCGGAGCTATCCTTTGTCCGATAGTAAGCATAGCTATCTCCTGCTCGGAAGAGGCCGACTGTTCCATGACAGCACGCTCCATGGTGAATTGCATTCTTTATAGAGTAGACCCCGAAACCCAATACGTGGAGAACGACACGCTCGACTCGCTCACCGTGACAGCATACGGCACCGACTCCATCATCATCAACAACCAGAAGAAGGTACACGACATCTCCCTGCCACTGCGCTATACGGAGGATTCCACCAAGCTGATATTCAAGTACAGCCGGACCAAGAGTGACACGATGGTGATACGCCACACCAACACCCCCTATTTCCTATCAATGGATTGCGGCTATCAGATGAAGCAGGCCATCACAGACGTAACGTGCACCCGCATCTCTCTGGACTCGATATACATCAAAGACAATGAAGCAGGCATCTATGGAAAGGAAAATCTTAAGTTATTCTATTAGTCTGGCACTCTGCCTGCTGATGTTCCTCCCCCTACGGGCGCAGAACGGGAATCCTACCGCTCCCCCCCAGGGAGCACCTCCCAAGAAGGAGAAGAAGGACGCGAAAGAAGAAGTGCACTATCCGTTATACAACGGCATGTCCGTCGGCTTGGACTTGTGGGGAATCGGAAGCTCCGTATTTGGAGGAGATTTCCTGAGTTCCGAAGTGGCCGTGGACGTAAACCTCAAGAACCGCTTCTTCCCTATTGCCGAACTGGGATATGGCTCCACGGACACCTGGAGTGACAAAGGCATACACTACAAAAGCAACGCCCCCTACTTCCGCATAGGAATGGACTATAACACGCTATACAAGAAGCAGCACGGACACATGCTACTCGTAGGCTTGCGTTACGGTGTAAGTAGCTTCAAGTATGATGTAGACGCCTTGGGACTGGACGACCCGATATATGGTGGCATCGTAGGCAATCCGAATCTGGACGACGAGATATGGGGAGGCAGCCTGCCCTATAACCATAAAGGAATGAAAGGCTCCATGCAATGGGCGGAATTTTGTGTCGGTATCCGGGCGCACGTCTGGAAGGCATTGTACATGGGCTGGTCACTACGCTTCAAGTTCAAATTGTCTGCCTCGGCCGATGAATACGGTGACCCGTGGTATGTGCCCGGTTTCGGGAAATATGGCTCCAACACGATGGGAGTAACCTATACGATAACTTATAAACTACCTCTTTAAGCGACTTATGACAGGGTTAGAGATTTGGCTACTGGCCGTAGGACTTGCGATGGATTGTTTCGCCGTTTCTATAGCCAGCGGAATTATATTGAAACGCGCCCGGCTGCGCCCTATGCTGGTGATGGCCATCAGCTTCGGCTTTTTCCAGGCTTTGATGCCTCTGCTGGGATGGATAGGCGCCAGTTTTTTCAGCCACCTGATAGAAAGTATTGACCATTGGATTGCATTCGGTATCCTTGCCTTCCTGGGCGGACGCATGATAATGGAATCCTTCAAGGACGAAGATTGCAAGCACGAGTATGACCCTACCAGCCTGAAGGTGGTGCTCGCTCTGGCCGTGGCAACCAGCATCGATGCATTGGCGGTAGGTGTTTCGTTTGCATTCCTCGGTATCAAGCAATTCTCGGCTATTCTTTCCCCCATCGGCATTATCGGTTTTGTATCATTCGCCTTGTCGATGGTCGGCCTGATGTTCGGCATCCGTTTCGGATGTGGCATAGCCCGCAGACTGCGCGCCGAACTTTGGGGAGGGATTATCCTCGTCATCATCGGTACCAAGATATTGGTAGAGCATCTCTTCTTTTAATTAAAAAGTAAAAACTCAGATAGGATATGGAAAAGAAAGTACAACGGAATTTTTTATGGATTGCCCTACTGGTACTGGGAACCATCTGGATACTTGCCCGCCACAACCAAGTCACTCCTTATCAGACGGATAACGGACTGATATTCGGTACGGTATATAAAGTGACTTATCAATGTGACCAAAATCTGAAGGCGGAGATAGAAGCGGAACTCAAACGTTTCGACGGTTCCTTGTCCCCTTTCAATGACACGGCGACCATTACGCGCATCAACCGCAACGAGGACATTGTGCCCGACACATTCTTTACCAACGTCTTCCGACGTAGCATGGAAATCTCCCGGGAGACCGATGGTGCCTTCGATATCACCGTTGCCCCTCTTGCCAATGCCTGGGGATTTGGCTTCAAGAAGGGTAACTTCCCCGACTCTGCCATGATAGACAGTCTGCTGGAGATGACAGGATACGAAAAAGTAGAATTGTCCGATGAAGGGAAAGTGGTGAAAACAGACCCGCGTATAATGCTCTCATGCAGCGCTGTGGCAAAAGGATATGCAGTAGATGTCATAGCCCAACTTCTGAAGAAGAAAGGTATCCGCAACTTCATGGTCGATATAGGCGGAGAAGTAGTTGTTCACGGGCAAAACCCTCAAAATGGACTTTGGCGCATCGGTTTGAACAAGCCGATAGACGACTCACTGGCAGTGAACCAAGAATTGCAAGCAGTGCTGCAAGTTACGGATTTAGGCATGGCTACATCGGGCAATTATCGCAACTACTACTATAAAGACGGAAAGAAATATGCGCATACCATCGACCCGCGTACCGGCTATCCGGTACAGCACAGCATCTTGTCCGCCACCGTCATCGCCAAAGATTGCATGAGTGCAGACGCCTATGCCACGGCATTCATGGTGATGGGGCTGGAAGAAGCAGAACGCGTGGCGGATGCACATCCGGATATCGACGCCTGTTTCATTTATACGGATGAAGAAGGAAAGCTTCAAACGTTCTTAACAAAAGGAATGGAGAAGTATATGAAATAATGTGCAAATGCGATTAACCCATCATTTATAAAATACAAAATATACCGCCAGTACCAGACATACAAAAGCGGCAAAATGATTCCAATGCAGCGTTTCCCCCTTGAAAAGAACCGTTGTAAACACCGTAAAGATTATCAAAGTGATTACTTCCTGAATCACTTTGAGTTGCATCAATGAGAACGGGCCTCCATTGCCTAAAAAGCCTATCCGATTGGCCGGAACCTGACAAGAATACTCACTTAACTAAATAGACTTGCCCAAGTGAAATTTTATACCTATATTTGCTTCATAATCAATATATTACATTATGATAAAAATTATAGGATACGCACGAGTTTCTACTACAAAACAAGACTTATCTCGACAAAAGCTAAAGATTAAGGAGTTCTGTGAGAACAACAATTATGAGTTAATTGAAATTATTGAGGACTTTGGAATATCTGGTGTGGTTGCAGACAGAAAAGGTTATATCGAATTACAAAGTAAAACCTACAAAGATGCAGACATGATAGTAATTTCTGAGTTATCACGTTTGAGCAGGCAAGAAGATGTAACAGAGACAGTTTACAATATTCAACAGATTATTAATAAAGGATTATCTGTAATACTCTTAGATAGTCCCAGTAAAATTTATGAAGCTAATAAACTTTTAGACATTACAGAAATACTTATCCTCACTATCAAAGCATGGGCAGCAGCACAAGAAAGATTGGATATTAAAAAGAAGAACCAAGATGGGAAGCAAGCTCTCTTCCAAGCTTATCCTTATGCAGTTGTAGACCAAAAAATACCTTATGGATATAAAGCAGTTCCTAACCCCAATGGGAAACGTCCTAAATATATTTTAGAAGAAGTACCAGAAGAAGTAGAGAATATAAAAAGACTCTTCGCTTTAGTAAACTCTGGTAAGACACTGGGAGCAGTAGCCAGATATTTCAATGAAAGGAATATTACTTTTAGAGGATATTACAGCACTGTTGCCATTCTAAGCAACTATATCCATAGTGATATTTATAGAGGAATCAGAAGAAGAACACAAAGATTAGGTAGAGAAGAACCTTATACCATCGAGGTTAGAATAAAACCTATTATCAGTGAAGAGGATTTTATGAAAGCACAAGAGCTGATTAAAAACAACTATAAAAATACTCCAACTGGAAAAGTCAATCATAATCCATTAAAAGGAATCATCAGATGTAGATGTGGGAGAGCCATGACTGTAAAAGACAAAAAGCCAGCAGCAGGAATTTCAAAACTAACATATAGATGTAGCTGTGTTGATAGGAAATCTCATCCAGACTTCTGTAAATATAATATTGATGAAGTTTCTTACGACCTTACGAATGAAATATTATATAGTCTTTTCAAATCTATGCACACAGCAGAATATATCAACTTCTTTAGGAACCAAACAGACAATAGAGTTACAGAGCTACAAGAGGAAATAGCTGGAATTGAGAAACGTTTGTCTGCCCTATATCTTGATAAAGAGAACTTATCTAATGAAAGCCAAGATAATGCCAATAAGTTTCTACTAACCACCAACCCTACCCTTTTAAACATTATCCAAGAGAAACAGAACCAGTTAGATGAGAAGATAAAATCTATTGATAAAGAAATTATAAGATATAAAAAGTCACAGAGTAAAAAGATGGCAGACATCGAAAGGATTAAAGATAATAATGGTAAAGAGAAGCTTCAAAACCTTAGCATCGAAGAACAAGGAGAACTATATCATAAATATTTGGAGAGAGTGAATTATATTCCTGTCACTACCATGCAGGGATATTATATTGTACAGTTCCTTAATGGAATTAAATTCTATATAGCTATTACGAAAGTCAGAAGCATTGCAATGGCTTCTCTCCTATTAGACAACTGGACGATTGATGAAAAAGGAATTATAACAGCTAACTATGATACTTTAAAGTCCAGTGATATGAAGAACTTTAGCATAGAAATGATTAGGAAAACAAAGACTATGACTTTACAAGAATATCTTAAATCAGACCTTGCAAAAGAAAGAGCCTTGCATCTTGACCTTAGTTATAGAGAAAGATACTTAGAACAACTTCATAAAGCTGGATTGGATGGTAGGCTCAGACCATTTAAAAAGGAATAACTTCATCCTTTTTAATTATCTTTGCTTCCAAACCATATAAGCAAAGATATGAGACCAATTGAAAGACTTGAAGAAACTTATTTCCCTAAAGGCATAAAGTTACTTGAATACATGGAGGAAGTAGCAGTACTTTATGTACCAGATTATGATATAGACCATGAAACAGGAGAACAATATATTTATGGCACAACCGCCTTACCCTTATTCATAAGAAGATACAATCAGAATAAGCTATATGGTAACTTCACATACGAAGATTATATAGCCAATGAGGACATACAGAATACACTAAAAGGTTTAGGAATTGATATAGATAAGTTCTGGTTTCTACTTCTGTTCATCTTTGACTATACTTGTGGAACGTGCTTGGATGGAATGAAAGCTACAGGCATTGGAATAGAACAGCTCACCAAATTCGCCAAAGCCATAGCTGACAACCATAAGGAGATTAACCAATTTGGAGTGAGTTTTAAGAAACCTATCACTATCTCTGTAAAAGTAGAGGGCAAGCATCAGATAGTAATTGACAATGCCAATGCAATAGGCTATTTGGCTACTACCATCATCAATAACCTAAAGGAGATAGAGGAACATCCTTGGATGCAGAGCCAACAAGTCAGCATAAGCACCCATGCAGAAGAAAAGGAATCCATTCAGATATACCTATTTTATAAAATGTTTAACGACTTCTTCAATCTATCTCCATATAATAAGCAGTTTAATGTCAGACAAAAGAAAGGAAGCACCATATCACTTAGTAAGACATTGCTCATATCAAGGCTTATCTATTTCACCAAGTTATCCAAACATAATAAATTCTCAGAAGATGAAGATGTTTTAAAAGGCTACATCAAGCAATATAAAGACAAGAAAATTGATACTGTGAACAGCATATATTGCTAATAAACTTCTGATAATTAGCACAGTCCTGCTTCATACCATTAAGAGGGTACATGAAAGCAGGACTTTTTTTCTCTCTTTTAATCCTGCCATTATATCCCATCTTTGCAGCGTCAAAAACGATAGCGGACGAGCTGACAATTAAGAGGGGAAGTAAAGCCACTCATTAATTTCTCTCTTTTAATCAGCCCAGAAGCAGGTAGTTTTGCAATATCAAAATTAACAAAAGCTGGAGCGCACCAGTCTAAAAACTGCAAAGAAAATATGATGACTATTTATTTTTATGGCAGCAATCGTGAAATCGTAGCAGAGAATGTAAAGAAGTGCTATTCTATGATTGAGAAATATGGCTTCAATGCAGCAATGGGTAAGATTAAGTTAGTTGGCAGCGAGGATTTAACAGGAGAGAAATTATTAAAAGTTTCCATTGTACCTAAGTCCAATGCCAAACCTCTTTCAATAGACAACTGGATGCTGAATACAGAAGAGGTTACAAATGCTACTGAAAGAGTAGCAGCTAAAGCTCCTGTAGATGGACAACACAGAATGATAGCCATGTTCATACTGGAGGTAGAAGGTTTTCTTGATTTTAATGAGGAAGAAATGACTGAAACCATTAAGAAGCCAGAGAATATGAGTTTAGCATTATTTACAGCTTCTATCAACAATGGCAGACCTTGGAATTATAAAGACTTTAGCAAATCAAAGTTCCAAACAGGAAACGAGAGAATTGATTATATTGAAGCACAAATTCAAGAAACAGGATTGAAGTCTGACGTAATCTATAGTTTTTATACATTAGGACAAGCAGAAATTAAAGCCAATGTCGCCAAAGACCTTAAAATGGGCATAAACAGACTACCTAAATCTTTAAAGTTGAATGCAACCACCCAAGAGTTAGGTGATAAAGTTCTAAAGGCTTTCAAGAGCAGTAAAATCTCTGAATCCACATATAACAATGGAAGATTAGCTAAAGGATTTAAGTTGTTCTACAATGAATACAAACCAGAGATTAACCGAATCCAACAGTTAGTTGCCATGATTGACAAAGATGTGTGGTTTAGTAATCAGAAACCAGACGGTAGTGCTGAAGCCAAACAATATTATAAGAATTTTGAGAAATGGTTCCAATATATGAATGAGAATAGCAACAAGCCTGTAGAAACCGCATAACCAATTAACAATAAAGTCCATGTGACAGGTGGACTTACTCTCCCCAAGTTCTTAGACATTCTGAATAGCATCAAGTCTGATTACTAAATGTGTGGTCTTATCATTAGTTCCTCATTCATGGAATTACTATCTTTACAGTACCACAAACAGATAATCCCACCACACAGATTGACGGACTACAAACTATTCAGAATATCTAAAATGGAAGAATTTACTTATGAACAGATAAGGGTTAAGGCTCTTAAACAGGGAGTAAAAGATAACAAGGTTCACATTGGATTGTGGGCTAATCTTAATAACTATCTAAAGACAAGGAGAAAAAAGAATGGAAAGGTTACTACTTATTATATCGCATTACAGAAGTTGGCTTACTGACAAGATAAAAATTGAAACTGAGAGATTCATATTGTCAAATTTGGGAGGTGTGCTTATTCACTTTTTACTGCGTGTCTAAACACCCCCTCTCTACACTCCTATGCTACATTCCAATAAGACCTATGCAATGTCCTTGCGGACACCGCACAGGTAATCTGTAAGCTGGGAGTGACTAAAATCAATGATATGTGGATTTATAACAATCATTTCTATAACAAGCTGAGCGAACTTAGGAAGTCAAACAAATTAAGTTCCTCTAAAATGAGATTCTTATTAAAGACCAACCAAATCATTTTAATTAAACATATTGAGCGATTGCCTTATGAGTTACGAGCAGCTACCTTTCAAGGAATATACAGTAATGAGCAACAATCTGATTCAGAAGTTAGGTTGTGCTGATGTTTACAGGACATACGTGTTACTATTGACAGCAGACAAATATATGCTGACCACTGACACCACGATAGACCAGCTTACATCATTCGTTGGAGAGAAACCTGCCAACTATAAAGGTGGTAAGAGTTCCAAATCATTCAATGACAAGTTAAGAGCCACAGGGGAAGTCAGCATACAGAATAAGGACAGTGGCAGGAATGACAGGACTTGGACAGATTATATATTCTTTCCTGTCAGCTTTGGACATTACAGAAGAATCAGCAGAGAGTTCTATGATTCATATAACAGTACACTGGATTTAAAGCTCAGAGGATTTATACTCAAACTATTCAGTGCAGCAGAGCCACACAGTCATACAATTACCTTATCTGTAAGAAAACTGAAAGAACTAATCCACATGGGACATGGTACTATTTCTAACTACATAGAACAACTAAGGGATATGGACTTGTTAGATGAAGTTGGAGATTCAATCATATTAAAAGCTAAAGGTTTGCTTATAGACCTACCCAAAGATAAATATGTGGAGGAAGTGAAAGCTGACTTTGAACACATGATAGCATTTAACGAGAGCAGAGGAAACCCCATTTCAAGGGAGTGCATGATTTATAAGAAGTACAAGGAGAATAATTTTGAGGAAGTTAAGGATATGCACGCTCTTATGAAATCATTATCAAATGGGTTGGTAGGCAGGAAGCAGGAGGTAAAAGACAAGGAAGAACTGCCAGATTTAATCTTATAAAGATATGGCAATAAAAGCTCCAGACTACTAAAAAGATTTAGAGTTCTTTCTTTTAAAGGCATATTAGTTATATATTTGCAATATAACCTTATATATCAATTCAATGGCACAAATTCATCCTGACTTCTATACAATCCAGCATCTCCACCAACCAGCAACAGAAGGAGAACTAATCCTATTAGACTTTTTACAAAAGAATCTAAATATGGAGTTTGAGATATATTACCATCCTTTCATAAATGGTGACAGACCCAATATTGTTATTCTTAAAAAGGGATGTGGAGCTATAATCATATCTGTAAATGATTGGGATTTAACTGACTATGCTATTAATGATGATTTGGATTGGTGGAATAATTCAACTTCAACAAAGGTTCAATCACCTTTCTCTCAAATAAATTACTATAAAGAGAATCTTGTCTCATTACACATAAGTACTTTCTTAGAGAAGAAAATGAATAAGTGGTACTATTCAAATATTATATATACACTTGTTTACTTCCATAAGATGTCCCAAGATAATATTGAGAAGTTTATACATGAGAATATATCCAAGGAAGATAATAAGACCAAATTTTTAAAAGACATAAAATATATACAATATTGGGGATATGATTCTCTTACACTGCAAAACTTAGAAGAATATTTCAGCAAGATAAGAATAGAACAACCTTCTTTCTTATTTGATGAAGATATTTACAATAATTTCAAACGCTACCTCAAGCCACCTTTTCATCAATTAGAAGAAGGGATTGATATTAAGTACACTAAAGCACAAGCAGAACTTATTAGAAGTGAAAGCAGACCCAGACGTAAAATAAAAGGGATTGCAGGAAGTGGTAAAACTCTTGTCCTTGCAAAGAGAGCTGTCAATGCATATCTAAGAACTAATAGTGAAATATTAATTCTAACATTTAATCTATCCCTTAAGAATTACATTCGCGACAAAATCAATGACGTAAGAGAGAGTTATCCTTGGGAGAAATTCTATATCACCAACTATCATCAGTTTATTAAATCAGAAGCAAACAACTATAACCTACCCATAAAAGGATTAAAATCTTATACAGATATTAATTTCTTTGAGCCTGTAAAGAACCACATTAAGAAGTACAAAGCTATATTCATAGATGAGGTACAAGACTACCAAACTGAATGGCTGGAAATAATTACCAAATATTTCTTATACGAGGATAGTGAATTTGTTGTGTTTGGAGATGAGAAGCAAAATATTTACAGAAGACCGTTAGATAAGAACAAAGAACCAATAATTAAAACAATCGCAGGAAACTGGAACAAGTCTCTCAACGCTTCCAAAAGATTCACAAGTGAAATAGGGAAGTTAGCGATGAAGTTCCAGCACCATTTCTTAGAGAATAAATACACCATTGACAATATGGTTGTGTTAGATAACCCTATGCTTGATTTTGAACAAAGGAATATTAAATATGCCAATATTGGAGCGAAAGCCAGCACAGAAAGGATATTCAATATCTATAAAGGGACTTGTAAGAAATATTGCCTTAACCCAGCAGACATTACTATTCTATCTGGTACTGCTGATATTTTAAGAGAAATAGAATACTCTATAAGGACTCAATTAAAAGAGAATACAACCACTACATTTGAAACTAAAGAAGAATATGATAAAAGCGAATTAGAGACCAAATCTAAAAACAACTTTGAAGAGAGGATAAATACAATCAGACGATACAGAAGAAATCACTTCTCAATAAAAACAGGAACTGTAAAGCTATCTTCTATACACAGCTTTAAGGGCTGGGAATCACACACAGTCTTTTTAATCATTGAGCCACATAAAAGTGATTCTATACAAGATTTTGAATCTGTTGAGCTTATATATACTGCGATAACAAGGGCACAAGTCAATCTGTTCATTCTCAACATGGGTAATGAAAAGTACGATTCATTCTTTAATGATAATATCCAAAATTAATCTAACAGAACCACAAGCGAGACACCCCTACCCACATAAACACCCCCTTATAGCTCTTAAATAAAAAAGAATGCTTTAACAATGCAGTCTGACTGCTGACAGAAATAAGCATTCTTTTTAATCTGAGAGGGGGCACGATGTACTATTGCCACAGCCTACCAATAATTTACTAATGCTCCTCATTCCCTTTGAAAGAATCTTTAGGGAAAGACATAGAACAGCCTAAGATGCAAGCGAAGAAATTCACTTGTGTTTTAGGTTTGTTCTTGTTAAATCCATTCAATCAATAACCATTTAATTCAATTTCATTATGAGAGATTTAGTAATTATGCCAGCTATGGCACAGCGTAGAGAATCATTAAACATGGGTGAGTTTGCAGAAGAAGCAATTATTGTGGAAGAAGTTGCAGCACCCAAAAGAGTAAACCATTTCATTGAAGCCAACACGCAAGAAGTAACCTTGCAGCACTTACAACAAGACTGCATCATTCCAAGTTTTGCATCAATGGAAGAAACCATTAGTCACCAATCCTTTATAGGTGCAGTAGTGGATGCAGCTAAGGATTACTTTCATGGAGAACAGTTTGATATGCCAGAGATTAGAATCTCACACCCTATCAATGGAAGAATACCAAGTGCATTAGGTAAGAAGGCTTCTGAACTGACAGATGAAGAGAAGACTCTGTTCTATCAGAGAATGTGTTTCTGCTTTGAAATTCCATCCATTGTACATGATGAATACGGTAATCGTTTAGCGTTATCCATTGGTGGAGTGAGAGCATATAACGAGATTAACCTGTACAGTAAGAAATCTGTGGAGAGATTTAAAATCTTCATAGGATTTAGGAATAGAGTTTGCAGTAATCTTATGCTCACTACTGACGGTTTACAGGATAAGATAGAAGTCCTAAGCGTACAGGAACTATATGCAGCAGCATTGAATCTGTTCCATGCTTACAATCCATCCAAAGACCTGCACCTGTTAAGAACACTTGGACAAATGTCAATCTCCACAAGCGAGTTTTGTCAGATAATAGGCAGAATGAGATTATATCAAGCTCTTACACCCAACCAACAGAAACGCTTACCTCGTCTATTGTTGGGAGATAGTCAGATTAATGCAGCTTGCAGAGCATTCGTTTCTGATGTGAACTTCAAGAGTACAGGAGACAGCATTACAGGTTGGCAGCTCTTAAACCTGCTCAATGGTTCTGTGAAGTCAAGTTACATAGATAACTTTTTGGAGAGGAATCTTAATTGCACAGAGTTCGTACAAGGCATTCAACGTGCCAAATTAGGAGATAGTGAATACGCTTGGTTCTTGGGCTGAGTGGATTGTTGATTGACAGAGGAAAGGGCAGCTATTCAGTTAGTTGTCCTTTCTTCATTTTATCAATCATCAAATATTACAATCATGAATAAATCTAAAATTGAAAATGCTATCAACCATATCAACTCTTTACAAGAAAGACTATGCTACTGTGAGAACAACCTTCAATACATCAAACGCTTGCAAGCACTTAAATATTGGCTGCACAAGTTTGATTCATTTTTAGATAGGAACAGCAAACAGCATGGTAAATATGCAGCAGTTTATGAAAGTTACTTCCATACTTGTTGCGGGTTCTCATTCTACGACAGAGTTTGTAACTCAATTCTTGTTTATGAATATGGTGACAGACCATTTTAAAGAATTAATGTAAAAAGAAAGAACATTATTTTAAGTGTTCTTTCTGGCATTGTTCTATTAGTCCTTGCAAATATTCATCACTTACAGAACAAAGTAAGGTCTTAGCGGTTGAAGATTTCTTAAAATCTATATTATATCGTTTTATCTCGTTTTTATAGATTTCTTTAATTGCTACCAATGTTGAATTTAAATTAACAATAGATAAACTTAATATAGGTTCAAACAACTCCTCGCTCTTGTCCAAGTCACAGTTACTTATACTTAAGCCATGTACAAACACTGATAAATAACTTGCATAAGTTGAGAAAGAGGGATTTGAATCGACCATTTTATATAAAGAGTTCCAAGTAAATTGATTTTTCTCTTTGGGGTTAAGAAGAGGTTTTAAACTCTTATATTTCCAATTTGCATTCTCAATAATCTGATTAACAATTTTATTATTATTATAGAGTGGGCTTCTTTTTAATTCTTTAATTATGAATTCCTTTGCAATCATATCAGATTTATTAGTATCTCTTACTTGGGTTACTAATGCTATAAACTCATCTTCTTTAATTCGTCCATTATTAACTATTTGATTATAATCTGGATAATCCTTATATCTACAAAGAATTCCATCCAAAACATATAAATAATGTTTGAACACCTTTTCATCTTCGTTGGAGTTCATATATACATGATAGATAGTGGCTAAATTATCAATAATATTTCTACATAAGGTACAAGCTGATACATAATCACGGTTATGTGAATAAATAAGGAATATAGACTCCCATGTTTCTAACATTTTTTTTACAAGTCGCAATACATAGCTGGGAATATCATTAATTCCATCATTATTATACAACTTTTGTAATTCAGTAGTCAAATAGTCTAATTCTGAGAATGCAAATAAATAGACATCCTCATAATTCCATCCCATTCTTTCTGCTTCTGGATAAGAAATTCTCATAATTAATTAATTTATATCCAAAGATAATCGTTTGAATACAATAAACAAAATATTCACTTTGATAATTAGTGAATGTTCCTTTAGTAATCAATGAGTTAGTAAATCCAACTCAGAATTAATATTCACTTCTATTCGTTTCATTATAAAACAGAACATTATGTCACTTAAATATTCAAGCACAACGGCAGACTATCTTGTTTGGTCTGATGCAATGAACCTCATAAGGAAGTTAGCTAAAGACGAGAATTATAAAATCTCACTCCTTATTAGTTTGGGATGCTTCACAGGATTAAGAATATCTGATATTCTATCTCTAAGGTGGAAGCAGATATTAGGTACAGATGAGTTTACTGTAATTGAGAAAAAGACAAGTAAGGTAAGGACTATCAGACTGAATCCACAATTGCAGGAACACATTAAAGAATGCTACGAGCATATAAATCCAGTTGGAATCAATGCGCCAATTCTTATAAGTCAGAAAGGCACTATCTTCACAGTTCAGAGAATCAATATCATTCTTAAAGAGGTGAAGAAGAAGTACAGGCTAAAGATTAAGAATTTTAGCTGCCATTCGCTTAGAAAGACTTTTGGCAGACAGGTCTATAATATGAACAGTGATAATGCGGAGTTAGCTTTAGTAAAGCTGATGGAACTGTTCAACCATAGTTCCGTAGCCATTACTAAAAGATACTTGGGGTTAAGGCAGGAAGAAATCTTACAGACTTATGACTGTTTAAGCTTCTAATGAATTGGGACAGGATTATTAAGATTCATCTTTATAGTGGTCTGAATGGTTCTGTCCCAAATCAATAGAATATTGAGCTTAGATACATCTAAAGTCCAATCTTGGTAGTTTGGCATTTCAGCCTTATAGAAGTAGGTCAATTCCATAAGTTTACAGAATTTAGAACTACCTCAACTTTTATTAATCATGTCGCAGGTAGCACTTCTTGAATATCCACCAAAATGCAGACTTGAAGATGATAATTCAAGGTGGGTAAGAATATTCAGAATTTAGTCTTTATATGGGAAGAAGTGAATTTGATACCCACATGGATTTAGAGAGTTTAGATGCAATTCTGCTTAAAAACTCCATTAATTCCCTGTTTAGTAACACAATAATTACTATTAATCCACACTCCATGCTGATTGATTTAAAACCTTTTGTTATCTTTGCACCAATTCCAATGAACTAATGAGATAGGGAGTTGGAAGGACATATTTAACGAAAGGTGTTATTGAAATTATCTTCGTGATGAAATTCTCGCAAAATTTCAACAGACTGTGAAGATGATAGCAATAGCACCCCACCATTTGATATATACCTACCTTATATTTTATAAGGCTTTAGATATTGTCAAAATTGGTGTGGGTAGCTATTGTTTTATCCACAGTCAAGGCAATGCGAGAAGCCCCATCACAGGATAAGACAGATATAGTTCCCACACCTCTTTTATTTTAACAGCTTATCCATAGGGAACAGGTAGGCGCATAACATATATATGCAATGAGAGAACTGTTTCAAGTCTTAGATAGAGAAGATAGAATCTCTATCCTCAAACTGCTATCATTATTAATAAAAGAATCCAATAAAACCACCTATAACGATAATAGTGATTGGATTTTAGCTTTTAATGAAGCTGGATTTAGAACTGACGACATTAATATTAATGAAATATTGTCTAATGTTGATATGGATGTTTATAACGTTCCATTAGAAGATTGGCAAGTCCAAGCACTCAATTCAATATGCTTTCTTGAGAATATTCTAATTTTTAGATATGTTCCAGACAATGAACCAAAGGAAGCTGTCTATATCCAACGAGAAGCAGAAACCTATCGTAAAATAGACAAATATAGACCATTTCCTTTATGTCCTTTACCATTAATGCCTGAAGAAGTTGTTAGAATTATGACATATAGAGCTTCAAAACTATTTGGCAATGATACTAACATTTGGTTTGATGCAGAACATCTACGCATAACATTAAGTAAAGGATTTGACAACTCATATATTTCTTTCAACGACCAAACTAATGAATTTAACATTTGGTTTGAGGATTCATTTATGAGATTTATTGATGGACCAGATTGGAATACTATCAATAGCGAAAGAACTACAATGTTTGTCAATAAATGGTTCAAATCTGGAACTACAATCGTACTTGACAAACTATTTGAAGGGTTTTCATCAAATGGCTTAGACATTAGATACAATGCTAACGTTGGACTGGGATTACATATCATAATCAACTTAAAATAAATATCAATGAGAACAATAAGATTATTAGCAACCTCTCTATTGGTTGCATTAAGCATGGGAGTTAGTTCCTGTGGGGATGATGAATTGGAGGTAAATCCCCCAACAACATCTGGAGGTGAAACATCGTTAGAACTTATTTGCAAAGAATATGGAATTACGGACTATAAGGATATTGATTTATTAAACTATTTCATCCATGCAAACAACACAATAATAAACAAGGAGCAAGCTAATTTTACAGGATTAAAGGATAATCATTTGTGGGTTGCTACTTACCATAATTCGACTAAAGAGAAATTGGCAGAGGGTACATGTAGCTCTGAGTTTCAACATTCATGCAAAGTCTTTAAAGAGTTTGAAGGATATAAGGACATGAACATATCTAAGATAACTCCAATGTGGAATTATATTATAAATCCATCCCAATTCATTACAATATTTGCATACAATTTTAAAGAAGATGCAGCAGCATCGTTATACAGTACACTTTTTTATAACAATGGTAAGTCTAAAGAGATTAGAGGGTTTGGAGATGATAACGTCTTTAATTGGTACGACAACAGCGTACTCATAAGAGATTATTGCTATACTTTGGATGGTGATAGTATTTGTGCATTCACTATACCAACAGGTGATGGTGTTGGAATGGATGCAGTAGAAGTTTATGCACCCTTATCTCATAGTGAAATTATCTATCGTTGGTTTGACGAAGATGGAGCTTTTATTGGAAGGTGGAATGGAACAACCAAACAGCAGATTTGGCTTACAGAGTTGAAGGAACTATCAAACTTAATTGATAACGACCAATATAAAGTTGATTTTAAACTATCTGACAGTTCCACTAATATTTGGAAATTTGATGCTACCATAACTTCTTATGATGGAGATAAGAATACACTTAGTTATGAAATAGATATTGATAATGGTACAATCAAAGGAGAAGATAATTATGCTTCTCTTATTATAGGTAAATGGAAGATGACAAGTGGTAACGCTATCGCCACCCATGTAACTTATAAGAATGATGGTACATTTGAATATACAAATACAGAAGATAGCTCTTACAAGGAAGTGGGCAAGTACAAGATAGACGGTAACAAGCTCTATGAAATGTACAACGATGAAGAAGAATGGATTATCAATGATATTCTGTTACTTAATTCTATGACCTTATCAGTGCAGGAATTGGAAGCTGATGGAGTAACACCCACAGGTCAGAAGTACTCTTATCAGAGAGTGGAATAAAAGATTTACGCATACTAAAAGTGAGCAGCATTTGAAGAAACTCTTATGCTGCTCTTTTCTATAACTATTTCATAAATACAAAATAAACAGCCAATATCAAGCAAACGAAGGCAGCTATATGATTCCAGTGCAAAGCTTCACCTTTAAAGAATACAGTTGTAAAAACTGTGAATATAATAAGAGTTATTACTTCTTGAAGAACTTTCAACTGCATCAATGAAAATGGTCCTCCATTACCTACATATCCAATGCGATTCGCTGGAATTTGACAAGAATACTCAAAAAAAGCTATTGACCAACTAAAGGCTATTACACCTATCAAAGGAAGAGCAGCAAACCAAGAATATTCCTGCTTCATCTTTAAATGACCATACCAAGCAAAAGTCATAAAGACATTTGATACTATAAGCAATAAAATTGTGTAGAGAGCTTTCATATTATTCTAATTCTACTATACATTATTATATATCAACGTAAAGTGTTAAATTTCCAGTTGGGTTTTTCCGTTTTATTATACTCAGCCAGAGCTATTACCCAAGAAAACAGCACCACGGCATACAACGGCCAGTTGGAGATGACTTTTGTCTCTTGTAGCTTCAGATGCCCATACCAGGCAAACGTCATGAAAATATTAGATACAATCAATAGCAAAATGGTATAAAATGCTTTCATATATTTTTTAATAATTAATGGTTAATGTTTTATGATTGCAGGCAGCAATTCCTCCTGCACATTCGTCATACTCCCCCATAGACTATAGCGTGCCTCAGGATTCATTTCCTCCAACTGTTTCAGAATGCCTTTCATTGTACTACGGCTGGATTGTGACTCATACGGACAATTCTTCACCTGCTTACGATACCCCCTCACTTGCGCCAACTCCATCAAATCCGCCTCATGTACCAGACACATCGGACGGATAATCGTCATATCAAACTTCTTCATTACCAGCCGAGGAGGCATGGAGCTGAACGCTCCCTGATAGGTGATATTCATCAGCAAGGTCTCCAGAATATCATCCATGTGATGGCCTAATGCGATTTTATTGCATCCCTGCTCCTTGGCTACGGTAAACAATGCCTTCCGTCTATTCCAAGAGCAAAGAAAACAAGGAGACTTGCGGGTATCTGTCGTGGCATCAAACTCCGTTTCAAAGAGAACAAAAGGCACTCCCCACGACTCTACGTACTCCCTCAGATAGTCCACATCACTTTGATAAGGTATATTCTTCATCACTACATGTACGGCGACAACGGAAAAACGGGGTTTATAGACACGGGCACGCCGTGCCAACAATTCCACCAGCGCCAAAGAGTCCTTGCCTCCCGAAAGCCCGATGAGAATCTTATCGCCGTCCTCTATCAGCCCATATTCCACCACACCTTTGCTAAACCGCTTGTCTATGCGGCGCAACATCTTTTCTTCTTCAGTAAATTGTGCCATTGATACGAGTTATGAGTTATAAGTTATGAATTATAGCTCTTCCGGTTGCAAAAGTAAGGCAAAAGAACGATTTAAAGAAGAATTAACAAAATAGAATTACGGAAACCAGCTTTATTCACGATAAATTTGTATTTTTGACCTTCTGAACAAATCAGCATGTATCAATATGAATAAAAAATATATCCTTTTCTTTCTATTCGGCCTTTTGAGCATAACAATTTCCGCACAAAGCCTGGCAGAAGCCAAAGCCTTGTACGAGAAGGGAGAATACGAAGAAGCCAAGCCCGCCTTCAAAAAACTCGTCAAGACACAACCTGGCAATGGAAATTACAACCTATGGTACGGTGTATGTTGCCTGGAAACCGGCGAACCCGCAGAAGCCTTGAAACACCTGGAAAGCGCCGTCAAGAGACGCGTCCCCAGCGGGCAACTCTATTTGGCCCGGGCATACAATGATCTATATCGGTTCGAAGAAGCCATCGAGACTTATGAGACCTACATTTCCGACCTGAGAAAGAGAAAACGCTCCACCGAAGAGGCCGAACAATTATTGGAAAAAAGCAAATCCAACTTGCGCATGCTGAAAGGCGTGGAAGAGGTCTGCTTCATCGACAGCTTTGTGGTAGACAAGGAAAAATTCCTGGATGCATACAAAATCAGCCCCGAATCGGGCAAGCTGTTCATGTACGACACCTACTTCAATGATTCCGGTAAGGAAGGCGGAACGGTATACGAAACGGAGCTGGGCAATAAACTATATTATAGCGAAATGCAACCGGACAGCACCCTCAGTATCCTTTCGCGCAACAAGTTGCTGGACAAATGGAGTGATGGCAGCTTGTTGCCCGGAAGCATCAATGAGGCCATGAATGCAGACTATCCCTATGTACTTACGGACGGTATCACTATCTACTATGCTTCGGATGGCCCTGGCTCGATGGGAGGATATGACATTTTCGTCACCCGTTACAATACGAATACCGACTCCTATCTGATGCCGGAAAATGTGGGCATGCCGTTCAATTCGCCCTACAACGACTATATGTACGTCATCGACGAATTCAACGACTTGGGATGGTTTGCCTCCGACCGCTACCAGCCCGAAGGCAAAGTGTGTATCTATGTATTCATTCCCAACTCATCCAAGCAAGTGTACAACTACGAAGGGATGGACCCGGACAAGATGATATCATTGGCGCAACTTCACTCTATCAAGGACACATGGACGGACACCGATGCGGTAAAGGCCGCCCGAGAAAGGCTTCGGACCGCTGCCAACGCAAAGCCGCGGACCACCAAGAAGCACGATTTCCAATTCGTCATTGATGACCACTCCACCTATTACCAGCTGGACGATTTCCGTTCCCCGCAGGCCAAAGCCTTGTATGGCAAATACAATCAGCTGGAGCAGAGCCACAAACAACTGCAGGAGAAACTGGAAGATATGCGTTCGGAATACTCCCGAGCCGACAAGCAGGAAAAGGACAAGATGTCCGCCGCCATCCTCGACCTGGAGCAACGTGTACGGCAATTGTCCACTGAGATGGAGCAAACTGCCATTCAAGTGCGCAACCTGGAAAAACAAGCCACCAAATAAAGACAACTATGGATATACTCATTATCGCCTCATTGATTATAGGAGCAGTAATCTTGTTCTTAGTGGAATTATTCGTAATTCCGGGCATCAGCGTTGCCGGTTTTCTGGCAGGAGGTTGCATCATCTTTGCCAACTACTATGCCTTTGCCTATATGGGCACCACGGCAGGTGTCATTACGCTTATCATATCTGCCCTGGCTTGTATCGGCTCGTTGGTATGGTTCATGCGCTCCAAGACACTCGACAAAATTGCATTGAAAAAAAACATCACCTCCAAAGTAGACCGTAGTGCCGAGGAAAAAGTCAAGGTAGGCGATATAGGCGTAACCACTACCCGCCTGGCTCTTATCGGCTATGCCGAAATCAACGGAGACATCGTGGAAGTAAAGTCATCAGACGGCTTCCTGAACGAAAAGACTCCGATTATCGTAGACCGTATTGCCGACGGAGTCCTCTTAGTGGAACGGCTCAAGCAGTGAAATTTCTGAAATCAACCTATTATTTATAACTAACAATTAATATTTAATCTCATGGATCCAAGCACAATGTATTTAACCGCCTTCCTCATTATAGGAGGCATTATTTTCCTGGTACTTTTCTTCCATTATGTACCGTTCTTCTTGTGGCTGTCCGCCAAAGTATCGGGAGTAAACATCTCGCTGGTACAACTTTTCCTGATGCGCATCCGTAATGTCCCTCCTTATATCATTGTGCCCGGCATGATTGAAGCTCATAAAGCAGGATTGCAAAACATCACGCGCGACGAACTGGAAGCGCACTACCTTGCCGGAGGTCACGTAGAGCGGGTGGTACACGCACTGGTATCCGCCTCTAAAGCCAATATCGAGCTGCCGTTCCAGATGGCAACCGCCATCGACCTTGCCGGCCGTGACGTGTTCGAAGCCGTACAGATGTCCGTTAACCCCAAAGTAATTGACACCCCTCCCGTGACAGCTGTTGCCAAAGACGGTATCCAGCTGATTGCCAAGGCCCGTGTAACGGTACGCGCCAATATCCGCCAATTGGTGGGCGGTGCCGGAGAAGACACGATTCTGGCCCGTGTAGGCGAGGGTATTGTGTCTTCCATCGGTTCGTCAGAGAATCATAAGTCTGTATTGGAGAATCCGGATTCTATCTCCAAACTGGTATTGCGCAAGGGGTTGGATGCCGGAACAGCATTCGAAATTCTGTCCATTGACATTGCTGATATTGACATAGGTAAGAATATCGGTGCCGCCCTGCAGATAGACCAAGCCAATGCCGACAAGAACATTGCTCAAGCCAAGGCAGAGGAACGCCGCGCCATGGCCGTAGCCACAGAGCAGGAAATGAAGGCAAAGGCCCAGGAAGCCCGTGCCAAAGTTATCGAGGCAGAAGCGGAAGTACCCAAGGCCATGGCCGAAGCATTCCGCAACGGCAATCTGGGTATCATGGACTATTACCGGATGAAGAATATAGAAGCCGACACTTCCATGCGCGAAAACATTGCCAAACCGACGACGGGCAATACCAGCCAGCCGTTGAGCAAATAACTCGAAAAGTAACTGACAGAAACGCCGGAACCGGTGAACAAGAATCGGTTCCCGGCGTTTCTATTTATAAACAAAAGATTAAAAGCTCAATCAAATGAAAAAATATTTCGCCTCTTCCGAACTGATCATCAATGAAGACGGTTCTGTATTTCATCTTCACGTAAAGCCCGAATGGCTGGCAGACAAAGTCATCTTGGTAGGTGACCCCGGACGGGTGGCACTGGTTGCCTCCCATTTCGAGAACAAGGAATGTGAAGTGGAAAGCCGCGAGTTCAAGACTATCACCGGTACTTACCAAGGGAAACGTATTACGGTGGTTTCCACCGGTATCGGATGTGACAACATCGATATCGTGATGAATGAACTGGATGCCCTGGCAAACATCGACTTCGAGACGCGCGAAGAAAAGCCCCGCCTACGTAGCCTTGAGCTGGTACGTATCGGCACCTGCGGCGGCTTGCAACCCTACACTCCGGTGGGTACATTTGTATGTTCTGAAAAATCCATCGGTTTCGACGGTCTGCTCAACTTCTATGCCGGACGCAACTCCGTGTGCGACCTACCCATGGAGCGTGCCTTCCTCAACCATATGGGATGGTCCGGCAACATGTGTGCCCCTGCCCCCTACGTCATTGATGCAAGTGCTGAACTGATAGACCGCATCGCACAAGACGACATGGTACGTGGCGTAACGATTGCCGCCGGGGGCTTCTTCGGACCTCAAGGACGCGAGTTACGCGTGCCGCTTGCCGACCCGCATCAGAACGAGAAGATTGAAAAATTTGAATACAACGGCTACCATATCACCAACTTCGAGATGGAAAGTTCTGCCTTGGCAGGCTTGAGCCGTCTGATGGGACACAAGGCCATGACGGTATGCATGGTCATTGCCAACCGCCTGATAAAAGAAGCGAACACGGGATACAAAAATACGATAGATACTCTTATCAAAACAGTACTCGACCGTATCTAAGTATCCTTCAAGAAATGCTCCTCCCTTTCCTTCAGCCAATCCTAGGAGTAAGGTTTAGTAATGACTTCATCACATCCTGCCTGACGTGCCCGTTGCTGGTCTGTATAGTGTAGCAATGTCCTGCTATACCCACAATGGGCACAGAGGCGGATTAGGCTTTATAAGCATCTATCCATTATCGATTTGCACAAAGTTACGATAAAAGCCCATAAGTTGAATCACCATCTCTCTTTTTTGTAAAGAAACCATTATCTTTGCTGAATAAAAATAAGCCGGATAAAATGAACCAAGATACCATTTGTGCCATAGCCACCGCCCAAGGGGGAGCCATAGGATGCATCCGTGTCTCCGGACCGGATGCCATAGAGATAACATCCCGCATATTTACCCCTGCCCGGAAGGGGAAGAAGCTGAAGGATGCCAAGCCATACACACTTACCTTCGGTCATATCCATGAAGAAGAAAACATCATAGACGAAGTACTTGTAAGCTTATTCCGTGCCCCCCACTCGTACACGGGCGAGGATAGCACGGAAATCATGTGCCACGGTTCGAGCTATATTCTTCAGAAGGTGTTGCAACTGCTCATCGGTAATGGTTGCCGCCTGGCCGCTCCCGGTGAGTACACGCAACGGGCCTTCTTGGGCGGCAAAATGGACCTAAGCCAGGCCGAAGCCGTGGCCGACCTCATCGCCTCCACCTCTGCCGCCACTCACCGCCTCGCCATGAGCCAAATGCGCGGTGGGTTCAGTAAAGAGCTGGCCTCACTACGCGACCAATTGCTGCACTTCACATCACTCATAGAACTGGAGCTGGACTTCAGCGACCACGAAGAACTGGAATTTGCAGACCGCTCCGAGCTATGTCTCCTAGCAGACGGCATAGAGCAGGTAATTTCCCGTTTAGTACAATCCTTCAGTGTAGGCAATGCCATCAAGAACGGTGTGCCCGTAGCCATCATCGGCGAAACGAATGCTGGTAAATCCACCCTGCTGAATGCACTACTAAACGAGGAACGAGCCATTGTAAGCGACATACACGGGACAACCCGAGATGTGATAGAAGACACAGTCAATCTTGGCGGGATAACTTTCCGGTTTATTGATACGGCAGGCATACGCGAAACGAGCGACACCATCGAGAGCCTAGGAATTGAGCGAACCTTCCAGAAATTGGAGCAGGCGGAAATCGTGCTCTGGGTAGTTGATGCCACGAATGCCGTCTCACGGATACCACAACTAACTGCCCAGATACTTCCCCGTTGCGAAGGGAAACGGCTCATTCTCGTATTCAACAAGGCCGATCTGGTGCAGGATGCCTCAACCATCCTCACCCCCAGTTTCACCCTGGCCGCTACTAATGTGCAATGCATCTCCATCTCTGCCAAAGGGCGTACCAACCTCGACAAGCTTCAGCAAATGCTAATCTCTGCCGCTAACCTGCCCACGGTTACCCAAAACGATGTCATTGTCACGAATATACGCCACTACGAGGCTTTGACCCATGCCTTGGAAGCCATCCACCGGGTCCAACAAGGGCTAGCAGAAAATCTATCCGGAGATTTTGTTTCACAAGATATCCGCGAATGTATTTTCCATCTAAGCGATATTGCGGGGGAAGTTACGAACGACATGGTACTTGGGAATATTTTTGAACATTTTTGCATAGGGAAATGATGGCTTGTAAGCAGCCATAAACAACCATAGCCAATTAGAAGAAAGCCGCTGAGAACCAGTGGCTTTTCTTTTTATGCTGTTTTCAGTCAAATCGGACTGGTTGCGGATTTCCAGCATCATTTTGTACCATAATTCTACCGCCGAACAAATAAGCGGACACTTCGCACTCATCATAGCGACATCTTAGGCACGATGTGAGACGCAATGAGAATGTGCCAAACCGCTATAGAAGACACAGTGTGAGACGCTGTGAGAAATTGTGAGACGCGTTGAGACAGAATCGACGAAATTAAAGGCGACGAATATTGCCGAAAGTCGAGTGCAGACAACAACCTCGTGTTGATTGTATGCCGAGACCAAGGCATATATGTGCAAAAAGCAAATATATGGAAGTACAGAGAAAATGCCAGTGGTGCGGCAAACCATTTATAGCACACACAATGGTAACACGCTATTGCAGCAAATCGTGCAATGAAAAAGCGTACAAAGAGAAGAAGCGGAAGCAACGATTGCAGGCTTACGAGGAACGGCAAAATGAGCAGCCCATGCAGGAAGTCGGCATCGTGGGAAGCAAGTTGTATCTCTCCCCTGCCGAAGCCGCTACCCTTTTAGGTATCAGTCGTGCGACAATCTATCGCCACATGGCTGTCGGAATCATCCGGGCTTTACAACTTCGTGGGCGTACCATTATCCGCAAGTCGGACATTGAAAAGATGTTCGATAATGCTCCTGATTACAAGAAACGTAATTATGGAAGGAAGCAGACTGCACTCTATTACACCACGAATGAGGTATTGGAGAAGTACCAAATCCAAAAGAAAACCCTCTACCGCAGATGCAAGCTGTATAACATTCCGAAGATTGAAGAGGGCAATCGGGTATTTTACAACCGCAGTCTTATAGACAAATACTTCGCGGACCTTGCCGAGGAAATCAATCCAGCGAGTTACTATACTCCGGAGCAGGTTATGGACAAATACGGTATGAGCCGTAATGCCGTTGTCACCTTTGCCATGCGACACAATATCCCCCGAATCAACCGCCACCACGAGGTGTATTATTCCCGTGCCCATATAGACGCGATTAAGGAAAAGCAGGAGAAGCTGAATCCCGACTACTATACCTACGATGAAATCACCGAGAAATACGGACTTACCAAGATTAATATCAGCTACTATGTCAACAAGTACGACATCAAGCGGTTCAAGCAAGGAAGCCGGACAATGGTGCTCCGTTCGGAGTTTGAAAAAGTCTATATTGAGCATCGTGATGGAACATATACGCCCAAGAAACGGGAAAAGGAATGCGACCGGCCGAAAGAAACTTTTGTAATCCCTGAAGGCTATTACTCATCCGAACAAATTGCAACGACCTATCAGATGAACAGGAAAACCATTTGCAAGCTGTGCCGTGAAAACGACATTCCTAAAATCAGTCATGGTGGGTTCAACTATTACGAGCAACTGTCAGTTGACCGATTCTTTGCCAAGTACCAAGCGGCTGACAATATCAAGGAATGGATTGGTGCAGAGCAAATGGAAGAAATCTACGGCATGAGCAAAGATGCCCGATGTTCGTTTGTGCATCGCCATAAAATCCCGTCCCGTGTCGTTTATGGCAAAGTCCAGTATTCAAAAGACCATATCGACATCATCAAAAACGGTGGCTTCGACCAACGGGAAAGGTATTACAGCGTAGCCGAAGCGATGGAAAAATACGGCATTCGCAGGGATGATGTCTACAATTATGCGAGGTACAACAGCATACGGAAGATGCACCACGGCAAGTCGATGTTCCTGCTGAAAGAGGATTTTGACAAGGTTATGGCTGAAAAATCCGGCATCTGAGAATTATTCTGCACAGACAAGAATCATTTTCAGTAATGGCAGTCATCAGCGTTGTTTCATTGTATTGATTTGCAACAGATTATTCACCAAATATAATATTTATCATTATGCACGAATGTAAAACTGTAACATTGAGGACAAGACCTCTAAAGAAAAACATGTTGTCGTTCTATCTGGATTATTATCCCGGTTATCGCGACAAAGAGAGTATGAAGGTAATCCGTCATGAATCTTTGGGCATCTACATCTATGCCGACCCTAAGAATCAACGGGAACAGAACTTCAATGCCATCATGTCGGAAAAGGCGGAAGCTATCCGATGCCGACGTTTTGAATCCATCGTCAATGAGCGGTATGATTTCTTTGACAAGAGCAAGATGAAAGGAGATTTCCTTGCCTATTATAAGAAGACACTCCGCAAGCACGACCAGAAATGGGAGTTCGTCTATCTGCACTTCTGCAATTTCGTGGGCGGTAAATGCTCATTCGAGGAGATTGATGTGGACTTATGCAACAAGTTCAGAGAGTATCTGCTCAATGCGAAGCAACTGAGACGTCCGGAGCGTCCCATATCACGCAATTCAGCCGTGGGCTACTGGTCCACATTCAGAGGATTCCTCAAAATACTCTATCGCAATAAACTGATTCATTCCAATGTAAACGATTTCTTGGAGAAAATAGAACCGGAAGATGTCGTCAAAGATTATCTCAGCGTAGAAGAACTGTACAGATTGGCAGAAACACCTTGCAAGATACCGGTACTGAAAACCGCCTCGTTGTTCTCTTGCCTGACAAGTTTGAGAATAAGCGATATTCTCACATTGCGATGGGAAGAAATCGTTGACTTTGCAGCCGGAGGAAAATGCGTCCATACCGTCACTCAAAAGACAAAGACAGAAGATATCATACCCATTAGTGACGAAGCCTTGCAATTAATCGGCTATTCCCCGGAAAAGACAGGGCTGGTATTCAAAGGTTTGAAAAGATGCTGGACGCAATACCCCATGAAAGAGTGGATTCGAACTGCCGGTATCACCAAAAACATCACGTTCCACTCGTAAAGACATTTTAAATCTCCTTCTTTATTGAAAATGAATACTTTGCAAGAATTTATTTCTTGATAGGTAACGATTTAGAAACCAGCGAAATTCTGTATTTCACTTCGTTTTGCAGTAATTCAAAAGAACGCTTTTACCATACGGCAAAGTTACAAAATATTTTCAATATATCACTGCTTTAGTTTGGCTAATTCCGTATAAGCGATACCATCTGACAACTTATGATATTGCTTCAAGGTTTTTTCCAGTCCCAAAGCTAATTCTTTTTGAATATACGATGGTACTACCGTATCGTTGAACCTGTCTACAATTGATTGAATGCTTTGTGTTGGTTGGCTTGCAATAACTATCTGGTTATATACAGCACTATAGTAATAAAAGGCCTTATTTTCTGTTGACAATTGTATTTTCTGTTTGATGTAAATCTGTTGTTCACGTATTCTTTGGGCAACCTTAAAAAAGGTATCAATTTTTTCAAATGCCTCCTGAGATATGTGCCCGACGACACTGTGAGCGTATTTATTCCACTGATTTTCTTCAAAAATTATAGTGGAGTAATGAATCGGCACCTCTTGGATATACCCGTTTATAAGACCTTCAGATAAGATATACTCAATGTTTTTCTCAATGTCATTAATCTGAAGCAACAAGATTGACACTGCATTTCTCAATTCCTTTCGTTTATGGGCATGAAACTGCCATAATGCAATGCCGATTGTAGCCCCAACAGTAACAATCAGCACAAGCGTTTGAAATAAATTCGACTCCCAAAATGAAGTATTCATAGTCTGCATTTTTTTGCAAAGTTACAAAAAAACAGAGAATTTTACATGTATCTTTCTATTTTTTACCTGTTTATGGTTTTAAACAATGCAGTCATTGGACGGAATGCTCAATTGACAACATTGAACACCCCGCTGGATATATCAAAGAAACTGTCGAAGAATGCTTTCAGTTTTGCAGTGTTCGCCTGTTTATTCTTGCCATAGTCATTTTCCTTGTTTTTTGAAAATATGGATATGGCGATAATTTCTGCGTGATTTTCATTCCGTCCTTTACAATCTTACTGTCACGGAATGAGCGTGAAACGAATTGATAGATTGCTTCTGGCTTCAATTTTTCTTCCGCAATGATTTCGTCCGACTGCTTTCGCTATTGTTCTTTCACAAAGTCGCACTAATCATCGTTCAACTCTTTTTCCGGCGTGAGTTGGTCGATGAATTTCTCTATCACCTCTTTTTGTGGCGTAAGTCGGAACTTGAATCAATGGTTTTCTGATTATCCACCCTTATTATTAAAAAGATATTTGCTTAAACTCTCCAATATCTTCGAAGTCTTTATTTTCAACGCAAATGTCAGGCTGTAAATAATCTTCTATACCAGATAATTTTAATAGAATTTGTTCATCGCTTACAGATATTCGGCTTCGGATTTTCTTGAAAAATTTAACCTCCGAATAAAGAACTTGCTTGTCTGCTTCTATCATTTTTATGGCAAGGTCAATTAATGTAATTTGCTCATCATCGGAAAGAACAGCATTTGAAAGTTCACTAAGATAATCTTTCAAAAAGACTTTTCCTTGATTATTAATTTGATTGACGTACTCATTAATTAAGCATTCTACTTGAATGTCCTGAAAAAGGGTACTATTTTCGGTTAATTCTTTAATCATACCCACTTCTTCTTGTACGATTTCTCCATCACAAGCGCAGCAACAGAACAACGTTTTGAGATATAATTCATTTGTTTTCATATCCGTAATATTTTATTTAGAAACCGATTCCGCGACGAGATTGTTGTATTTGTTCACCAGCCATTGTTGCTTTTATCCTTAAATATTTGTCAAGTTCGGATTTTGTCAATGACGGTTTGGTTTTACTAATAACATCTTCAAGAATGGCCATTGTAATTCTTGATTTTTGTCGCAGAGCTATTCGTGAAGCATCATTGACTATCATTTCCAAGTCTGCAGAAACATAATTTTCTGTCAGTTGGGCAAGCTTTTCATAATCTAAACCGAAATCGTACGGTCTTGATTTCAGGTAAAGCTCAAACATCAAGGAACGAGCCTTGAAATCGGGAGTGCCAATATAATATTTTTTATCAAGACGACCTGCCCTAAGTATCGCAGGGTCAATCATATCGGGATAATTAGTTGCTCCTATGATAAATATACCACGTTCTCCCGTTCTATCCATTTGAGCAAGCATCTCATTGACAGCGCTACGTGCCATCTCGTGTACATCACTATCGCGGTTAGGTACCAATTCATTCATTTCATCAATGAAAATGATGGTAGGTGCGTTTTCTTCAGCATCTTTGAACATTTGAGCTATATTCTCCTGAGTTGCATTTACGAAACGACTTTTGAGAGAACTTGGCTTGATGAGCATAAAATTAAAACCGACTTCTTCGGCAAAATGCTTTGCAAAAAAGGTTTTACCACATCCGGGAGGGCCATATAAAAGCATCCCATTAGGAATGGTTAAGCCGTATTTCGCATACTCCTCGGGCGAATTAAGAGCGTCTATCACTTCTACGCGCATTTGCTCTTTAAGTTCATCCATTCCAGCAATGGCAGAAAAGCCTTTTCCTTTTGGCACTGAATGTGGAACTTTTTTTGTTGGAGTCTCCTCACTTTTGATTGTCTTTTGATTGTCTATACGAGCGACTTTTATTTCGCCATTCAAAGCCCGAATGAAGTCATCTACAGACTCAAATCGTTCTTCAATATCAGTCGCAAGAGCTTTCCGCATTATATTCGTAACTTGTTCATCTAGTTCAAACTTGTTTTCATCAGGGATGTGCAACGGCAACTCTCGTTGAGCATCTATTTTCACTCGTTGAGCAGTTAAATCATCTTTACACTCACTTAAGTCAACATAATATGGAGGAATGCCAAATATTAGATTGTAAAGTATTGCACCGACTGAAAAGATATCTGATTTTATAGAAAAAACGCCGTTAAGTGCTTCGGGTGCTAAATAAAAAGGAGATAAACCATTCCTATTAAAGGAAGAAGAACCTTGTGAAAGGTATCGAGCATAACCGAAGTCAATAATGCGAGGAGTATTGAGACCTTTTGACATATCCAGCATGACGTTTTGGATAGTCACTTCGTTGTGAATAATCGGTTCTTGTTGTGTATGAAGAAACTTAACGCCATTAAGGATGCCTAATACGATAGTCTTTGCATCATATACACTAAGACTCCCTTCGCGAGCAATGTACTGTGAAGTCGTTTCACCACTGATATAATCAAATACGATATAGGCAAATTTGCGACCATCTAAAACGACCTCACCGTTATCGTGGTATTTGACAACATTAGGATGATTAAGTGCCTTTGCAATCTGCACCTCCAATATATTGCCGTTTGCATCAAATTGGGTACGATGTAGTTTGGCACAGTTGATAAGTTTGAGAAAGCGATTTTTCCCATCAGCGTCTTTTACGCGATAGGATTCTGCGTAATCACCTTCCTTTATGGGGAAAGTGATTATATAGGCACCTATATCTTGTTTTTTTGCAAGAGTGAACATAACTTTTTATGATAGTTAAAACTTTATGACAGTTTGCAAATAAAGCATAAAGAGTTTTTTATTCCCTATGTTAGTAAGAGGTATCTTTTCGATGTTCCCTTTCTCAACAAGTCCAAAAAACTTTTTTGAATGATTTATATGTTCAATTACAAGGTTGCCATTTTCAAACCATAGATTCTTTAATGTTTCACGGTTATATTCACGACCGTTTACAATTATGGCTTCTCTTGAAATTGTGACGTAAGGAGTTGCATACCACTTTTCTTCATTCCCCAAAGAATGAAGAATCGAAAAGGTTACTCCATTCAATAAATTATTGGCAAGGAATTCACCAAGTTTACGCTTTGTCCAAATATCTTCAATTTGCTTCCAAAATGTATAGTGCTCATTAAACTGGTCATCTTTCGGCTTCTCTTGATTATGAGTGCCACCTTCATCAAGAATTAACTTGACTCGTAAAGAACCATTCTCATTAGAAATAGGTTTTGAGAAAAAACCGAAAAAATAATCAGTACCAACGTAAGCACCATTTTGTTTTTTTATTGTTTCACCTGTGATGAGTTCTGAAAATTCATCATATTTGTGAATTGACTTTGACGCAATATTATCCCTGTCTTTCTCAAATTCGATTACCGCAAAACCCTCATCGCCAACAAAGTAGTCCTTACCTTTGAAATTGGTTAAATTATTGATTGTTTTAAAGATAACAATTAGGGCAACCACCGAGACGATGGAATCGAAAATTGGAGAATTATTAAATACCAGCCAGCATAATAAAGCGACAGCAATACTACCTCCTATCCAAGTAAGAAGCTTTTTGTTTCTTTCTTGCTTGGTATAAGGCTCAGACTTAATATTGTTTGTATAACAGAATTTAAGTTGACCAATTTCTGAAGGTATATATTTAAATGGAGCCTCTTTTTTTTCAATGGCTTCCATTAGATTTTTAGACTGTTGTTCAATCAGATTCATGAGATTATCAGTTCCAAGTTTTTACTGTATTTTCTATTTCTACGGAAACAGTGTTGTCAACATCAACAGATCCGCTGACGTTTGCGTCAACGATGCCTGTAACGTCAGCGTCTATATTTCCGCCGACAACGTAAACACGTTGGGCGGTATCCTCGCCCTCACAGTAGTTTTGGATTACAAGCAGCCATATTCCTACGGCACAGACTTGTATCCAAAACAACTGTGAGTTGAAGAGCGTGGCAAGTTTTCCGATTGCTTCCTTAGGCTTCATGGTGGTTTAAAAGCTTACACCGGGTCCTTCCTCCGGTTTGTCTATCATGAGGTCGATTACTGAACGAACAACAGGATGCAGTGTGCTTTCCGACGGATTGGTTGCTGCAATCTCCTTGCCTTGTTGCAGAAGTTGACGTGCTCTATTCGCATCCTTCCATTGTATGGAATTAAAGTTGCGAAGATGGAAGTCAATGAACCCTATTAACTGATAGATGAGTGTCACTGCGACAAACAAACTGTTAATATCATCAAGAACTGTTCGTCCTTGACGAACATCCTTTGAACGGATAACAGAATCGACTTGCGAGCGAACAGCAGCTACCTGTTGGTCATATTTGTTGCCAAGCTCATTATTAGCTTTCTCAAGACGGTCAAATTCCTCTCTGATTTCAGCTTCAATGGAATCCCATTCATGCCCTTGTTCGACTTCTTCCATTTTCAAGAAAGCACGGCGAATGTCAGCCTGAAGATGCATTCTGCCATCTTCGGAGCTTTTTTCGCCATTAAAACGGTCGTTAACCTCATTGATGAGTTTTTCTGCTTCTGCTGTCTCAGAATCCTTAATTGCTGAGGAAGATTTAAGGGCATGGAGTTTTAAGTTTGCAGAGTCTTTGAGCCTTTCCAATTCTTGAGATGTAATAACCGAGCGAGCTTCGATTTTTACATCTTTTTCCACGGTATCTCCACTGATGGGAAAGAAAGCTTCAAGTTTCAACATTTGCGAACGATTCACCTTAATAGTAATGTCAACATCACTTCCGATAGGGATTACTTGCCCAATCTCATCTCCTGTTATGACCACATCAAAGACATGGTCGTTATGAATGGCTGATGTACCGTCAGCGTTGTGTTCACTTTGATAGATGGGTATTACCAAAGTATCCTCTGTCATGCCGGGGCGCAATTGGTTACGAGTTTTGAGCCCATTCAGCGTACCGACAGCAGGAAGCTGCTGGTTCTTTTCAAGACCCTTTACTGATTTTACCACATTCTTTTCGAGACCGCTATCGTGAGCCTCGATTGAGATATTGTACGGTAAAACAGCATTGCCGACGACAATACCCTGCATGATATTTATCTCTTTGGGAAAGCAAGGAACAGTTGTTCCTTTTTCATCATAAGCATTGACGGTAAACGCATTATTTTTACCTTCCATAAGTTGGCACTCTATGACATCACCAATCTCATTGATTTCGACTTTTCCGCTTGACCAACCGTTATCGCTACGTACAAGTTCCACAAACAATTTGGAAGGAGTATAACCTGTGCATTCCCCTTTTGAAAGTTGTACGGTTACAAATTCGATTGGTTGAACCGAATTTGCTTCATAAGAAAGTGTGAATGCAACAGTACCGATGGCTAACTCTTCCTTGACATCACTGTCTATACCTGAAGCAAACAGTGCTGCTCCTTTTGCAACAGCTGTCATGGGGTCAATGTCAGTATCTACATTTGGCGTGACTTGTTTGCGTAGCATCTCACGAAGAACTGGAGAATAAGTTGGGCCACCTACAAGAATCAGTTTGTCAAGGTCGCTACCGGACAAACCATTACGCTTAAGAAGCTGCTTGGTAATGTCGACAGCCTTTTGAAACACGGGTGTAAGCACAGATGCAAGCTGCTCTTGAGTGATAACCATGTCGAGTTCGATTTCCTCACCCTCATCATCTTCACCAAACTCATCAAGTTGAGAGGTTATGTCTGCTTGTGGCTTGAATGAAAGTTGATTTTTTGCTTGTTCTGCATAAAACTTCATAGCATCACGAAGAATGTTTCTTGTGGTTTCATTCTCCATGATATTTGTGATAGAGTAATTCTCTTTTAGGTAAGGAATGATAATGCTGTCAACGATTGCATAGTCAAGGTTTTTACCACCGAGGTAATTGTCCCCTTCGGTATCCTTGACTTGCATGATGCCGTCCTCAACTTTGATAAGTGCAGCATCAAATGTGCCACCTCCAAAATCGAACACAAGCCATTGACCATTTTTGTTGGATGCGCTCAGACCATACGCCATAGATGCGGCAATTGGCTCTTGGAGAAGTTCACAATGTTCAATGCCCGCCTTTTGAGCTGCACGTTTGGTAGCCGCGATTTGGTCTGCTTTGAATTTGGCAGGGATTGTAATAACGGCAGACGTTATATTCTCATCACCTATAAATGATTTGAGAGCCTTCAAAACTTCGGCAGAAAGTAATTCCGGAGAAAAAGATTCTCCCATATTGGAACTTTCATACGATTTATCCGTACCCATATTTCGTTTAAATTCAATGAATACGTTTTCGTGGTCGTTAGACCATTTTTTCGTGGCACGTGATTTGTCTTGGCGGAGGTCATTATAGGCACTATCTCCAACCTTTGCGATTCTCTTTTTAGTAAAAGATACGCACGATGGTAACGTGTCCTTCAACGTGTCTGTCTTTTTAATGACAGTCTCGCCTCCTTCCATTTTACAAATTGCGGAATTGGTAGTACCAAGGTCAATTCCGAATTTCATTTTAGATTGAGCCATATTGAATGCGTTTTAAATGTTTTGACTTACTGTGATTTGGGCAGATTGAATCATCTTGCCCTTGTAGTTGATTTGGGGCTTGATTATGCCCGTGATTACTTGCTTGCCTTCTGGTAGTTCCTCATCTTCAACAAAATTTGCTGTAACCTTCATACCCTCATGATAGTCTTTACCAAGCATATCTACAAGCTCATATCCATTGGCAAGCAGATTGTCTTTCATCTGTTTGATGGATTTGGAGAGCTGCTTATGTCCTCTTACAGAGCTATCCATTTTATATAGTGTCATCTCCATAAAGGTAATACGGTCGGCGAGAGTGGTAATCAACTTTTGTTCACTTTCGGTATTAACTCCCGGTGCCGATGCAAGTGTTCCAATCTGTTTAGAGATAGTTTGTATGTCATTCATCTCAGTAGACAACCTGTTGACTATTTCCTCGTTGAGTTTGTCGGCCTTAGCAGATAGAGTCTCCACCTCGTTTTTACGTTTCGCTATTGCTTTTCCCAATATGAATGCAAGTATGATGAAAATCAGTGCAATCACAATGATAATCCATAGACCCGTTTGTGATTTTTTACGAATCGTTTGATAGAGAGTATGTGAACTTGCTTGAAGTTCAGAACGAGTATTTGAAATATTGACATTAAGACTATCAGCAAGAGCAATGATGTCATTTTTGGCTGCGGTCAGTTCACCTTTGAGAGAATCTGTTTCAGTCTTTTGAGCATCAAATGTTTTATTCAAAGTACAAATTTTAGCTTTAAGCTCACGATTCTCCGTTTTGAGGGTTTGAATACTTGACTTCGCAATGTCCAATTGCTGATAGCAATGACGAAGCGAATCGTTAGTGTTTGCGCTTGCTGCAACTTGAATTGTGAGCGCAAATAATAATGTAGTAATTTTTGTCATCCTAAAACGTTTGCTAAAAATATTATGATTACTATAATAATAACCACCCAGCATCCTACAGGCAGCCCGTCATCAGATGATGACGTTGAAGAAGAAGATGTTGTGGTACGTGGTGGCGTTGTTGCTCTCGTGGGAGTAGTGGATGCACGAGAGGAATACTGGTAACTCGAAGAAGATGTGGAGATACGAAGAGTATCGCACATATCTTTAAGCGAACTTCTATTGGGACTATATCGCTTTGTACGGAAATCGGATTCCATATCAAACTCATCCATAATAATGGTCGCTCTCCAAGCTTCACGCATGACAGGCTTTACTTTACTATCTAAAAGTTTTGCTGGAGAATGTTCATCCTCAAGGTAATTTAATAGTGCCGGGTCTATTCCGCTTTCCTTAATAACCTTGACTAATGCTCCAAAGTAATTTTGAGCCTCATTAACTTCTTCAATTACGTTATGAAGCGCATTTCCCACTACCTGTGTTGATAGAGAGAGGTAGAATGAATTAGTTGCTCCAAGTTTGGTCTTGATAGTTTGAAGTAAAGTCTTTGTACTATTAAGTAGCGTAATTGAATATGAAATTTTATCAGGTTGCTGGCAAAAACGACGAAGTTCCTCTTTGACTTTACGAGTTTCTATGGCAACTTCTGCCGGAGGCATATTATCAACAGCTTTTTTCAAGACGTCATAGTTCTCTTGGCATCTATCCTTGGTGAGCTGGCCGATTGCGATTTGTAAGGCATATGCCTGAAGAATCATTGCTTTTCGAGGACTTTCTACATCATCATCGGAAGCATTGTTGTAGTAATTGATACCACACTGGAGTATTTGTTTGGCAAGATTGTCTGCTACCATCTGATATTTAGTGCTGGTAGCACCGACAATATCTCTCACTTGCTTGAGCGGTGTCTTTGTTGAATTCATCAACACCGTTCCTGCGGTAAGATTCGCATTGGCATCTTTAGAATTTACTGACTTGGCGGCTGATATTGCTACATTAATCTCTGCAATAGGTTCATTAACTGCTTTTTCGTTGATAATCGCTTTGTCCGAAAGATTGTTTACAGCAGATAACAATTTTGTCGCTGGCATCTCTGTGAGTAGGTCGGCAATGAACATTTCTGCTATCTCATTTTCCGACAAGGTGATATTCTGCAGGCCAAGTGTTTCAAGCAAATCAGTTCTATAAGATTCATTATGAATCACTTTTGAAATATTTGCATAACCTTCCGCAAAATTACCCTCAATAAACGCAAGTACTCCGAGATTGATTAAAGAAGAGAAAGACTCTCTCTTTTGAAATAACTCTTTAGCCTTGATAATATCTTTGGATTGTAAATATTTCAATGCTATTCCATCTATTGGAGACGCACTTATAAACCAAAACAAGGAGTGTTTCAGTTGATTTCTGTCAAGGTTAATTGCAGTGATAGCTGCAGCGATGTTTTCTGGGGCTCTTAGAGGTATTTCTTCTATAATTCCATCAAAATCATAGAGGAACATGACCGACTTACCAATCTTAGCAAAAGCATTGAGCTTATTTTGGTTGGCAATGCGTTCCCTTAAAGGGGTGTTTGATAACACCCCTAAAGTACGATATGGGTTATGTTTTATAAGTTTAATCATTGTCTAAAATATCCATTTCTCCTACCGTCTCTTGGCAAGAGACGGACGAACTTTCTTATCTTATTGATACAGAGCTGTGTTTGGCTTTCATATGAACTACTTTCACAAAACATCCGGCTTTTCTTGTAAAACAAAAGAAGGGTAACAGATAAGATTTCCAGCATTTTATGACCTAAAAATCATTATTTTGCGTAACTTTGCATTATAATATCCGTCTCTTGCCAAGCGTTGGACAGATTCGCTAAACATCCCTGGCTTCACAGCAAATCCAGTATTTTCTTATTGGCTTTATCCACCACAGTAGTATCCAACGATGCAAGATAAATCTGCGTAGTGTTCTCGGAATCATGCCCCATACCCTCACTAATGACAGAGATAGGCACATTACGACTCTTGGCGATACTTGCCCAAGAGTGCCGACCGACATACATCGTCAAGGGTATTGGCAAATCCAACTGCTTTCCGATTTTCTTCAACAGATGGTTTACACGGTGAAGTTCGTTGGCGTATTGCTTCCGATAATCTTCGTCCCGTTTTTTAATGATGGGCAAGAGATATTCTGTTTCGTTTATCGGATATTTGTCAAGAATCTCTTGCATACACTTTTCCCATCTGATGAACAACTGTTGCCCTGTCTTACGTCTACGATAGGAAAGAGTACCATTCTGCAAGTCCTTCTTTCTCAGATAAGCCATGTCGATGAATGACATTCCCCTTGTATAGAAACAGAACAGGAACATATCACGAGCATAGTCAAGGTTGGGTCTCAATGATAAATCCAGTCCTTTGATGTGCCTGATGTTATTGAGAGACAAGGCTCGTTTCATGGTTTTCTCCACTCCTGTATAGACGGACTTGAACGGATGCCGTTGCTCGGTTAATCCGTCTTCTACCGCACGGTTATAGACTGCTTTCAGAATACGCATATAGAAAGATATGGTGTTGGGTGTATTTCCCCTGCCTTTCAAATAAGCCTCGTACTCCGCCAGCAAATCCGCATTAAGTTGGTCAAATAAAATCTCTGTGTCATTCATAAAACCTCTAAAACTTCTGAGTGCAGCTGTATAAGTTTCAGAAGTGCGTATCTTCCCCAAGCGTTTCAGTCTCGCTATCTGTAGGCTGATGTAAGCGTTAAATGACAGTTCTTGCCTGTTCTCATGAAAGCGCACGGCTATATCATCCGTTACAAATGTGCCGGATTGGGATAACGTGTGTATAATCTTGTTCAGTCTCTCCTTGTCCCATTTGATGCGTGAGCCGATTGAAAGCAGATAGTTGTTCCGCTCTTGTTCTGTCGATAGATGATGTAAGACAACCGTTTCGGAATGGCAGTCCCATTCCGAAACGAAAAGTTTATACTCGGTATTTATCTGTCTGACTACACGGTTGTGGATGACCTGATAGTAGAGTGTGCCCTCCCTGCCGTTTACGGTGGATGGGCGGAACTTGACCTTTACCGATGCCATATCAGTCGGATTTGGATTGCTCCCACTTAGCCCACATCTCCCTTGAAAGCTCTACAATCTCCCGGCTCAGTTTCACAAGGTCAATGGTATGTTTCTCCAGCTTGTAAAGCAGAGCCATTGCCTTCTTCTCAGAAAAATGGCATCGCAGCTCTTTGACGACCTGATTGTAGTTCGTACCGATGCCACGGAACTGGGCGTGGAAGTCCGACAGCTTGGTCGTGTAGTCCACCATCGCCTTGTCCACCTTCAGCACCTTGAACTTCTGCCCGAAGAAATGCGCCTTGAGAAAGACGGCTTTCGCATACACCTGTGATTCCTCGTACATCGTGAGGAACCTGTTCCATTCCTCATCATCGAAGCGCACCATCACGCAGTGCGTCTTCGGGTTCAACTTGGGATTTCTCCCGTACTTGCTCTTCTTTTTCATTTTTCTTATTCTTTTAGTTTAATGGTTTATCCGTTGTTTAATCTCCGATTAAAGAACACCGAAATTATCCGACTGCGGAGGATAATTCTGCCCACGGCGGTGAAGGTGTTTTCAGTTACTTAGAATTATTCGGGTAACTGAAAATATATCTTGCTGTGTCTTTGAGGACACAAGAATCCTCCGCTTGTCGGATTGGTTTGTGAGTGCAATAACTCGTTTGGAATGTCGGTCAAACCGATGGAGCGTATCCACAGGCTTGACTGGTTCCACCACAATCCGCTCAGAGCTTGCGCCACTGCTCGATGTCTTCCCGGTAGGCTTCAAGGTGCAGACGGACGAGGTTCTCGACCATTCCCGATGCACTCATACCCCTGCCGCCGAAATAGCGGACAATCCTGTCCAAATTGTCGCGTACCTCGCCGCTGACAAACACGGGCTTGCGGTCTGCAATCTTGGGGACTTGCAGGTAAGTGGTACGGTACTCGTCCAGCGACAGCCTGCGCTGCTTGCTGCTGATGCGTTTCTGCGGCACTGCCGCTTCCTCTGTTGCCTCATTTGACGGTTCATCCGCCATAGCGGTTTCCGTCTTTTCTGTGACGCACTTGCTGGGTTGTTCCAGCTCCGCCGGATTCAGACCGATGTTCTTGTAGAAGTTGTCCATCGACTTCTCACTGCGGTACTCCCGGCGGCTCATTCTTTCCACGATTTCCTGAGCTTGCTGCTCACTGATGGTTGGTTCTTTTCTTGTTGCCATAAAAACAAATTGATTAAGTTATTACTGTAGTCTTGGTCAGTACCTCGACCGATTATCGCCAGCGAAATAAGGCGTTTTAATACAGTCAGTCAAGCGTTTGGATTCTGTCAGACAATTTTGTAAGGTTTTGCTTTATGGTGATGGAAACGGTGGCGCAGATTTCACCGATTTGCCGGATTGTTTGGATCAGACGGAATATGATGCGAAATAGAAATAAGGGCTTATTTCCAATCCTGCGAACGGTTTGTTTCGCCTTGCAAAGAATACGGCAATGGTAGTCCTTTCCATTATAGTATGGATACGGCAATCAGTGGGATGAGTGTATATTATGGCTATACAACCATTATTACCGGAGACAACCGCTACATCGTTGTGCCACAAGCTGCCAGTTCTGGAAAATCCATTGTTTTGTAAAGGTTTACCCTTTTCTTTGCAACGAAAAGAAGCAATAACAACAAAAATGAAGTATATGGAAATAGTATCAATCGAAAGAAAGACCTTTGAGGCGATGGTCACCAAGTTCGACCATTTTGTCCGTCGCATGGAAGCCGTCTGCCAGCGGCACGGAGAGAAGAAAATGGCAGAATGGATGGATAATCAGGACGTTTGCCGAATGTTGAACATCAGTCCGCGCACGTTGCAGACCCTGCGGGACAACGGCACGCTGGCCTACTCGCAGATAAACCACAAGACGTACTACCGTCCCGAAGACGTGCAGCGTATCATCTCTGTTGTGGAGGACAGGCGAAAAGAAGCAAAGTTCAAAGGAAGGACGATATAAACTTAATGAAATGAACGAAGTAAACTAACAATACCCACTAAATCCAAAGTGACATGAATGAACTGATTAACAAGGACAGCGAGTGGATAATCCACTTCATGGGCAGCCTTGACCGTCTGCTGGACGGCTTCGAGCATCTGACCGCCAACTATCGCCCGACACTGGGCGGCGAACGTTTCTTCACAGACAAGGAAGTATCGGCACGGTTGAAAGTGAGCCGCAGGACACTTCAGGATTACCGCAACGAGGGACGGATAGCCTATATCCAGTTGGGCGGAAAAATCCTCTATCGTGAATCCGATATAGAGAAGATGCTAAATGACGGCTACCGCTCCGCTTATCGGCTGATAGGCACGTGATTTTCTTGAAGGAGCGCAGTTTGCCGTCTGCCCAGTGATTGCGCCAGCAATGGACTTCCTTTTTTCCTATCTTCTGATTTTTCCGTCAGTCGCTTGTTTCCGTTACCGGATGCCCTTCAAGCGTATGGCAGGCAGGGGCAAGGTTTTCGGGCTGAATACACTCCACAGGAGGAAGATTCTGCCCGAAACGGCTTTGCCGCCCGACCTTGCCGCTACCATCAGTGCCATGCGCTACCTTTGCATCCGAGCATCGGGAACTGGTGACTGACGGAATGAACTTCAATTATACCATCGGTTACGACTCTTGCCACAGGAAACAAGCAATGTAACCGGAGTTCCTCTCTTAGTGCCACTGATTTCATTTATTACAAATCGTATGAACTGGATACTCTCTTTACTGCATATTCTGAATGCTATGGCTACAATCATTTCAAGGCTGTAAACGTCATAATTGATTCCATCCGCTTGCCTGAGATACTTCATTGTATTAAGTTCATTCAGCTCCTTGTTCTTGTAGATGGAATGAATCGCTTTGCGAATATCGCATGAAAACACCCCGAATAAATCGGCTATCTCGAACTGCGTCATCCACACGAATACAGTCGGCATAGTGACCGTACCCGTTTCACTGATTGTTATTATTCCTCTGTCCATAATGTACTGAATTGATACTGTTTTACTTATTGCTGTCTGTCTTTTCGCCGGCAGATTGTATCTTCCTGCGTTCCATCAGTTTGTCCATGTCCTTCGAGATTTTATCATCGGTTATCCGTGCGTAACCCTGTGTCGTCCGGATATTGGAAT
>ENA-OPDJ01000308-OPDJ01000308.1-human-gut-metagenome-genome-assembly--contig:-NODE-308-length-44194-cov-5.023313_pt1 | contig 44194 bp, 43 predicted proteins | sample MGYA00241621_ERZ501505 | MGnify/ENA primary metagenome ERZ501505 (study PRJEB25962, sample SAMEA2042624) | human gut metagenome | biome: human gut; feature: human-associated habitat; material: faeces... | reverse complement strand
GGCCTGATAGGATAAACCGCCGCTGCGGGTTTCGCAGGTATAATAACTGAGAGTATCCAGAATATATTCCTGTATCAACAGTTTATCTGCAGTGGAAGTCTTTTCAGTTGACAGGGGCAGCTCTCCCATTCCCAGGGATAGTTCTCTATTAGAAAGAAGAGACTGCCGGTCCAGGGATTTCTCTGATAAACTGCCGCTATCAGGCAATACCAGTCCAAGAAAGCCATGGCTGCGGATATTTTCTATGATTTCCAACGGATTATTGGTTTCAGATATCTCTTCCATAGGCGCTTCCTGATCAATGGGTGCTTCTTTTAGTCCGCCTTTCTGTATTTTTTCCTGTTCCGCCAGAACGGATTTGTTTTGAGCCAGCCGTTTTTTTATAAGTTCTATTCCTTTACTTCCAAGATTGTCCTTCATATAACGGATGATCTGTGTCTGCACGGCCGCGCCTTTATTGTCAGTAGCTAACCGGAGGCCCTTTATACCGCAGGCGTCGAGATGGCAGGAGGAGAGTCCGGAAGAAAGGACCGGCTGGGCAAAGGATTCCGTCTGTGTAAGAATCTGGGAAAGATTAAGGGCATTTCCGCCGTAACCGCCGTCCAGAAAAAAGAGATGGTAATCTTTCAGAAGATCCTGGTCATACTGGGCAAAAAGAGAGTACATAGCGGTATCCATAGCGTTTACAGCCTGAACCCTGGCGCCGGAGACTCTGGAAGAACGGATACATGTTCCCAGAAGAGAGAGAAGCACCAGAAGCAGCAGACACATGGTGCAGGTCATGCTTCCTTTGATTTTCATAGTCTTGCCCCCTCTGCAGCCTTGAAAGCTGCTGAAAACTTAAATGCTGTTGCTTTGACTGGTGATCTTTGAAAGAATATTTTCTACCAGACTGGTAAGCTGTTCTTTGAAGATAATGACCAGTCCGATGAGTACCACCAATATTTTTACCTACCTGAGATATTTGCGATAAATACAAGGCTTTTACACAATCTACATTGTATATACTGTTGTGATTTTAGAAATGATTTTAGAAGTTTAAAGACTTTTGATAAAGGCTAAATCTTTTTTCTTTAATGCTTTTTCTAATTTTTGGTTTTCTGCTTTTAAAGTTTCATTCTCCTTTCTGAGTTTCATTATCTGTTGCTGTAAAACCTGTAATTGATTGTCCATTGCTTTATCCAATATGGCTTTCTGAGGCTTTACAAAAACTCTTCCATGTTGTCGCTCCCTGGCCCGATCCAGTTCTTTGCTAATTTCAGGATTCTTATAGAAAAATCCTCTGGATAAGCCAGTGCGTTTTACCAGTTCGCAAACTGTCACCTGTTTATCCTCTTCCAAAAGAAGTAGGATTGCTTTGCGTGCGCAGTCTATTTTTTCCCTGCTGGCGGCCTGGTTATTAGCCACCATTTTGTCGTACTTGCTCATATCCTTCCCAGCCTCCGATTATTTCTCTTAGTAAAGTATCCATACTCTGACGCATTTCCAATGATTCAGCGGCAAGCCGTTCATTACTTAACCGCCGATAATTGCTCACAGTCTGCATATCAGCATGGCCCAGTAATTTGCTTATCGTCAAATCGTCTACGTGCATTTCTGTCAGTTTCCGTCCGTAATTATGGCGAAACATATGTGTACCGACACCGAATAGATTTCCGTTATCATCACGCAAATTTTTTTCATGGATCATAGAAGCTATTTGATAATAAATCCGGCTGTAAGTCATGGGCCGTTCCGTATCATCTTTTTTTACAAAGATATAATGGGTTTCGCCGTATCTTTGCCGGGTATACTGGATAGCTTTTGTGACGAGTTTTACCACATCTTCACTTACAGGCTTGCTATATTGGTGTCCCTTTACAGAATCAATCCGTATGTAAGGCTTTCCGTCTTTTCTGAACAGACAATCCACAGCAAGAGTAAGAGTATCGGAAATACGGGTTCCCAGCATTTCATGAAGGATTAAAGCCCTTGCTATTTGCTCGTCCATCTGAACGATTTCCCGGTTAAGGCGTTTTAATTCTGAATCAGAATAATACCGATACAGGACACGCCTGTCTCTGGGAATATCAGAAGAGAGGAATAGTTGCTGCATATCCGGGCTGTCAAACACTTTGCTGATCTCTTCAATAAGCGTCCGTAAATAAATCAGTTCAGTACGGAAACTTTTCTTCCTGACTTCTGTTTTGAGATAAAGAAGATACTCTTCGATACATTCTCTGTTTAACTCTCGGAAAGATCTGATCTCCGGGTATTTACTGACAAGAAATCCGGTAAACCGTTTTAAAGAGTGAAGTTCTGATCTTACGGTATCTACCTTTTTACAGGATAATTCCAGCAGAATAGCTCTTTTTGCTTCTGTCCGCATAAGCTGATGGGAAATAAACGAGAAATCTATAGTCTTTACAACTTTTGTAGGGTTCATCTGTAAAGAGATTCCAAGATTTTCTAATTCCCAGGTATCCTTTTCCACTTCAAGGCGGTTATCCTTTGGCGAAAAGTAAAGGAGAACTTTACGCAGATAGGCTACAGCTCCAACTTCGGTAGCAACATATTTTCCACTATCTTTACGGAATTTCTGGCCGGATATTTTATATCCATGCTCTAACAGCCATGCCTTTAAGCTGGTGAGTGTTTTCTCTGTATCAAATTGGGAGAAGCTCTGAGCTTTTGGAAATTTGTCATTTAGGAAACGGCATAGCTGCTTATAAGGAAAAATTTCAGAGAACATAGTGGATATGCTATGCCCTTCGGCCCTGGCCTGAATAAAGGTAGCCATTTCCTTTCTAAGTAGTTCACTCTGAAGGAAAGACAGATCATAACCGCACTGGGAAGTGGACGGAAACCTCTGTAGCTGCTTTGAAGTTGCCTGCTTATAGCAATGCATTTTGACCAGATATAACTTACTTTCCATTCTTTTTTCCTTTCTTTAAGATACTTGCCAGGCTGTGTTCCTGGTTCTGATAATATTCATCACTGGCTTTATCAATCTTTTTGGGGATATAGTCAATATACTGCTTTGTCATGTCTTCGTGCTTATGCCCCAGATAATCTCTTACCGCCTGTATAGAAGCCCCGTGATAATACAGGTATGTTCCGACACAATGACGGTAATCATGTGAACGGAAAATATATCCGTCAAAGGTAAGCCCTAACTTTTTACAGTAATTGCTCATCTTTTTGGAAAAGGCCCCTGCGTCATAAGCTCCGCCCTTTTCATTCTGAAAAATGTATTCATCAGCCTGTATGTGCTTTTTCTTGAGATATACCTGCATGATTTCATACAACATGGACGGGATCGGGATTGACTTTTCAGCTCTCATCTTAAACTGATACACCCTTAACCATGCGTCACCGTCTTTTCGGTAATAAGCCTCTCCTTTCAGGGTACAAACCTCATTGAGCCTTAGCCCGGTACACCAAAGATTTAAGTATATCAGGCGTAAATCTTCTGGAAATTGATAGAGATTTTCCAAAATCTTACGGATCGTGGAAAAAGGTACACTCCTGTCATTGTGACCGGGTACAATCCCTTTCAGATAAAATTCCAGATAGAAGGGAATCTGTTTTATATATCTCTTTACGACAAGGAACTGATAAAAATGGTAGATGTTTGAGAGCTTACGATTAAAAGTAGCAGGAAGGATATCCGGCTTATCTAAGCTCTTAAAATATTCTTCTATTTGGCCTCTTGTCAGAGACAGCACAGACTTTTTTGGAATATACTGCATAAACTCGGAAAGATTGTAAAGCTGGCCTCTTATATTGCCGATAGTTGCGTCCGTGACGGCTAGGCAGTACCGGATATATTCTTGCAGTAGACTTCGGTTATCAGGGTTCCTTACAGTAAGAAAAGATAACGTGGAAATCGGCCTGCTGGGGTTCATACGGTCTCCGGAAAAATGGAACCGTTCCAGATACCAGACATTTGCCTGCCAGTTTACTTCTCCCTGTAAAAACAAGAACTTTCTTGTATTGTCTACGATCTGAATATAAATATTTGCTTTTGATCCGGCTGACTGATCCAGCTCCTTCTGAAAAAGGTCAATGTCCTCTTGCTCCAGGTATTCTAAATTGTCGATATGCCTTTTTATACAAAAGAGATAGAGCTTTTTCAGCGGTAACAGAAAACGTTCTCTGCGGTCATGCCAGTTATGCTTTGTTTCTAAAACAGCGTTCAGCATGGCAAATATCTGATGTTTCAGAACTTTGGGGACAGGAAGGGAAAAATCAAAAAGAAGTTCTTCCTTATCCCTGACATAATAGAACGTTCTTGCCAGCTCATAATCCGGGTGGTACAGCAAAAAGATTGGTTCATCTTTATATGTGAGCTTTGCCATTTCCTGAAAAGGAGACAGGCTTTTTTGGATACTCCATAACTTGAGATTGTCCAGTTCTTTAAGTTCTGCCATTACTCTGCCTGGATAATGGGCGGTAACATAGGTTTCATAGCTTTTCCGTACCAGATAACAGATATCGCCTAAATGATGGATTCCATGATCCATCAGGAAATAGAGAGCCTTTTTCATTCTGCCTTTATCAGAGGTTGTATATCCTTCTACCTCTTCCAATAGGTCTTGAAAGGTATTCTCCTGAACCTGCCTTTTATAATGTGTGAAGTTCCAAAAGTATTGCTTTGCCTTTTCAGGATAAAAATATTGCAGGTATGATTGGAAGCTCTGCTCCAATTCAGGTGTTACCTCTAGGACAGAGGAGACTTTCCCGGATAGATAGGGTTCTATTACAGCCCTGGCTTCTTTACTGATTCTTTTGCAAGCGTCCAGCTCTGCTTTTAGGGAAGTAGAATGGACTGCTGTTTGCCTAAAAGCTGCTGGCATATGTTTTCACCCCTTTCTTATAACTGCTCAACCATAAATAAGGATTTGTTTTCTTCATAGAACTTGTCCGTTGCCTGTTCCAGTTCGCTGTCTTCGACTTTGATATATTGTTCTGTAGTCTTGATATGTTTATGGCCTAAAGCCTTGGACAGAAGTAAGATATCCCAGCCGCCATTTCTGCGCTGTGTAGCGAAATAACGCCTAAGCATATGGGGAGTTGCTTTGATCCCCGTCTTTTTTTCAAGACGCTTCAGCATAGAATAGACCGTATTTGAGGATAAAGGATTTCCGGCAGAATTTCCTTCAATGACAATGAAAAGATATTCAGTATCCTTCAATAGGTTCCTGTACTCGGATAGGTAATAAAGAAGGAAATCGAAAGTATCCGGGCTGATTTTAGCTCTCCGGTATTCTGCGTATTTTGCTCTTGCCTTATTTTCGTTATCATCACGGAAATGAACCTGGATTGTGTGATTGCCATAATCAATATCCCTGGTGTAGCTTACGCCCAGGAGTTCCCCGATACGAAAACCAGTTTCCGCAAGCAGGAGAAGAAGCAACTGGTCCCGGCAGTTCGTACAGGCCAGAAGAAGTGTTTCAATCTCTTCCCTGCTTATGAACTTCCGTTTATGCGCCTCTTCCTTCAGGAAACCTTGGAAGCTATACTGGATTTCTTTGTGGGCCACTCCGATAGAATTTGTTACAGAGACTAAACGGCTGACAAAGACTTTCAGATGATTTTCCGGCTCCAAAGATTCTAAGAATCTGTAGAAGCCAAAAACATCTCTTAGGTAAGTATTGCAGGTGCTGTTCAGAGGTGTTTTCTTTGCGTTCCCATTATGATTCCCTAATTTCAACCAGTAGAGAAAATCTACAAAGTGTTTAGACTGAGTATCGTAAGGTAGCGCATAAACATCTGAAAGCTCCATTTCCTTCTCCCACAGATAAGAGTAATAGTAGGAGAGAGTCAGTGCGGATTCCTTTACCGTGTTAGGAGATTGTCCAGTGGATACTTTATGGTTGAGATATTTGGTTGGAAGCGGTTCGATAGAATACGTTTCCATACAACGCAGATAATAATAGGTGTTTTTTCCATCTTGTACTTCTCTTACAATGTATGGATTCATTCTCTTTCCCCCTTCCTATTTTTGTTTACATTTACAGTATACACATAATCAACATATATGTCAATATAATGTTGATTAATATGTTTATTGTATGATGATTAAATGTTGAAAGAATGATAACTAAATGGATAATTCTATCCGTTGCTATTGTTGAAATCTCATGTTAAACTAAATGCGGAGGTACGAAAAATATGTCCGAATTTAACCAACAAGCATTTATAGAAATTTTGAAAAAAGCAATCGGGACACGGCAGCATAAAATATTTGCTGCGGAGATAGAGGTCAGTCCGACCCATTTATCCAGAATGTTGAATCCCAGTTACAAAGGCCAGCCGTCTTTGGCTACACTAGAAAAAATAGCGGAACACGCTGAAAATGCGGTGACTTATCAGGAATTACTGGCAGCGGCAGGATATCAAGCGGCTCCTGCAAAAGAACAGCTAGAGGCCTATAGCGGAACAATTCTTGCTGCCGTCCAGAGACTTCAAGCACCCTGGTTTTCAGATAATACGGGTAATCGGCCCTGCCAGTTAGCAATCCATTTCCTGGAGGCTCCTATCGAACACTGGTATTTTCAATTTGTTCCCGGCCATGAGCGGAAAGTGATAGAAGCGAAAATGCCAGGACTTTTCTATGGGCTGTTGTTTACAGAAGTATCCGAAAAAGATAAATACAGTTTTGTAGTCAGTTCCGATCAGGCATATGAAACATTTATGGATAAGCTCCCTAAAAATCTGAATCTGACACTTTCTGTTATTCAGATAGATACCGCCACTTTAAAAGTGATAAGAGAAAAGGAAATCTGCCGCCATACTTTGGCAGAAACAGAAAACCTTATTCAATTCGCTTGACTGCAAAAGGATATGGCGGAAAGAAAAATCTCTCCGCCATACGGCTTTTATCGTCAAACTTCCTACATTCCTAAACAGTGCTTTCCTCGATTCTATTTGTCCACGACACCCCGAATCGTGTCCCATATGGGACGGGAATAATTATCTGCATGGGCCGCATGAGACCCTGCCACAGCCTTTCGGCTCTGATCGCTCTTTTCAGGTACGGCCATATGGCCTGTACGTGTATCCATATCAACTGTATCATGGCAACACCAGCCTGCCGACTGATTTCAGGACATAATGCGAAGTTCTGCATGGTTTCCTTGTGCTTCACAGTTGATTGAAACGTGGATAATTATTGTATATTCTGCTGTCAAGGTGCCTGAGAAAAACTTCTCATTACCTATAAGGTATTTGACGTAAAGAAATTTCACAGATTTTAGAAAAAAATTTAAAAAAATTCATCTGCACTGTGAATCCCGATTTCTTCCAGCCGTTTTTTCATCTTGTTTAAGGCCCGGTTCTTTTCCCGGATAATTGTCTGCGCATGACGGCCCTCTCTTTTTGCAATCTCCAGGGCTGGTGTCTGCATGACCAGCATTTCATGAATCAGATACCGTTCCCGATAGGTTAAGTCTTTCATGCTTTCCTGGATCACCTCATGGATTAGGATTGCCTCTTCCATAGGCAGGAGTATTCCAGAGGAACCATTTGCAAGCCGGGAATCTAAAAGATCCCGTTCCTGTAAATCTTCCAGGCTTTCCTGGCCTGCGGATTCATTTATGATACGCCACATCTGTTTCTGGCTGTTCCTTAATGTGTCATGTTCTTTATTTGTCACGTTTACTTTCTTTCCTTTTACTTTCCAATATCTTTTATCGCTCATATCCAATCCTCCGTTTGATTTACTCATCAGTTCCAAACAGAGGAAGCTCATGGATACTTGGCGATATAACACGCCCAGCATTTCATTTTATGCCTCCTAAACGCAGGCATAAAAAAAGGCCGCAGCCCTTAATAAGCTACAGCCAAATATAACAATGATAAAAATTAATTTTCTATATTCTACTATTTAGAGTATATACCAATATATCAAGTACATAATATCTGCCCACTATCCATTTCATATACTTCATCACAAAGAATTTCAATATCTTCTCGATTATGACTGGCTAGAAGTATGGTTTTTCCTTCCTTTTTTAATTTTATAAATAAATCTCTCATTTCAGCTACACCGTGATTATCTAAACCATTCATAGGTTCGTCAAGAATTAAAATATTTTGATTTTCCATAATGGCTTGGGCAATCCCTAATCTTTGTTTCATTCCCATAGAGTATTTTCCTACCCGTTTATTCGCATTAGCTTCAAGTCCAACTAAAGACAGTACATTATCAATATTATGACAAGGTTTACCAGACAATGTAGCAAGAAATTTTAAATTTCGTTTTCCTGAGTATTGTTTTAAAAAACCTGGTTCTTCAATAATAGTACCAATTTGTGAGCGATCAACTTCAATGTGACCTTCGTCGATTTGTAGTAAACCACAAATACATTTAAACAATACAGTTTTGCCAGAACCATTCCGACCAATTACACCATATATTTTACCGCACTCCACTTGCATAGATATATCTTTTAATATAGTCTCTTTACCGAATTTTTTTACTACATGATTTACCGAAATGACTATTTTACACATATATTTTCTCCTTTTATTTTGCAATATCGGAACGCATTGTTTTAATAAATGTAATGATTATTAAAAGCAAAATTCCTACTATTAGTATAGTTATTGCTTTAGTGATAGAAATTCTATGAGAAGCATATTGTGATAGATTACTTAAATCGACCCAAGCACTAGGGACAAAATACATTACCCAAGAAGGGAGATATTTTATTCTTGTTACTAAAACAATGGACGCAAGTACTATAACTAAACTTATAATTTTACCAAAATAAAGATTTAAGAGCCAAACACAAAATCCATAAAAGGTACATATTAAAAAGCCTAAAAGGAAGGTGAGAAGCATAGCGTATATAGGTGTATAATTGTAAATAATAGAAGTCGAGACGGAAAATGGAATCCCTAAACTATATCCGGCGTCAGTTACAGCTAATGTTATCCAAATTTGGTTCCAATTAGTATCAAATGTTATATGAGGAACGAGTATAAGTATGCTCATCATAACTAAAAAGCACATGTAAAATATGCTAATACATAAAATATACAAAACCTGTCCCAAAATCCATTTGGTAACGCCTGTTCTTATAATAACAAAAAGCTGTTGTTTATCATAAAAAGGTGCGTCTATAAAAAAAAGTAAAATGCCTGCAAACATAAGTGAACAAAGAAATTTATCATTAAATAAAAAGGGCAATAGATATGGCGTCGCCTTCACTCCTGCAAGAATAATGAATTCTCGTAATGGAAGTAGTGCATTCCACATAAAAATAAACATACAAACGGGAATAGTATATATTTTATAATTTTTGCTTAATATACAAAGTTGATATTGACAGATTCGTATACCCTGTAAGAAAAAATTCATTTGTATTCTCCTTGAACCTTTTTGTACATAATTGCATATCCGATAAATACCAACATTACTGTTATGAAAATAGCGTATGCAATAAAAAATATTATGTTATCTGTGTAAGTTGAGATACAATTATATATTTGCTCTATATCAAACATGGGGTGTTGCATAGAGAGTTGGGTAAATATATAAAAAAAGCAATAGTGTAATAAAAAAGGAATTACAAATACCCCATAAGAATTACGTATAAAAGTTGAAAAAGCTAATGCCAGTACGCTCATTGCTCCACAGAATAATCCATAAAAAAATGTTTGGACAATCATATAAATTAGAGTATGATTTACGAGTAAATTTTGAAAGCAGGTCATAGGTCCAAAATCAGAAATAGTAACACTGTTATTAGCAACTATAGGCAAAATAAAACACTGATGAAAAACGAAGAGGATAGTACCTACAAAAACAACAAGAAAGGCAACGATAAAGCATATAAAAATTTTTGATAAAACATATTTTTTTATACTAATACGAATGATACAATATCTTAGAAAATTATTTTCAATATCTTCGCTATATGAAGAAGCATAAGAAAATGAAGTTATTACAACTGCCAAAAGTGGAGTAATAGAACGCCCCCATACATGCACAAAAAGATATATTACATCCTCTTGTATTTGAAATCGCTTACTATTTAATTCCCATACAAGAAACATCAAAATAATTGATAATAAAAAACGCCAACTTACCAAAGCTCTTGATAGATCAGTTTTAATAGCATTATTTAACATACGATTCCTTTCATTTATTGTACGTTTTCTAAAGTTTCTGCATTAAATAAAATAGTTTGAATATAACTGTCATTGGATTCTGCATTAGTTACCAAAACATTACATTTCCATACAGGGATAATATTAGCTGTGTGTTTCTTAAAATCAATTCCAGTAGCTTTTTGACAGAGTTCTATGCTTTCTAATTCATAGGTATCATTTGAAATAATATTACTCAAAAATGTCTGTAATCTTGGAATAACAGAATTAGGAGACTGTATTTCAGTTTCATTGCTTAATTTAAGTGGATAATAACCACTTATACTTAATGAAATAATACCATTAGCATTTACTAAAATAATGACATTATTTTCATCAATACCTTCACCAGATAATTGAGGCAATACTGGATATCCTTCCCAACAAGTTCGAGTTAAAAAATAATAGCTATCATCATCAGGAGTCCAACTTCCTTTCATCTGAGGTGTTTTTTCACCAAGACTCTCTGCTAGATTGGCTAATCTATTCTCTTCTGTTTCCATTGTGTTGTGGTCCATAACATAGCAAACGTATGAATCAGAAACTTCTACATTCAATTTTTCCATAAATTCTTTGACAGTTTTCCATGCTTCGTCTTGTGTCATAAAATCTAGATCAGTAATTTTTTGATATTTATCTCCATTATAACTTTCATAATTATCATCTGTATTAATAACATTTTGTATATATAATGCCTGTTGTGTATTGTAAACAATGTAGTTGTTATCTGTGATTTGTAACATTGTATTTTCGGAATCTGTAAGGAATGTAATATCTTTTGAAGTGTCATATTCATTTAAGTATTCTTTTTCGACATCTTTCTTGCCGAAAAATAAATCGACGATTTCATCCTGTTTGTCCCAAAATAATCCTTCGCCTAATTCAGCTTTTTTAGCAATACCTGGTTTAAAATTAGAAGGGTAAATACATTGAGCATTAATAAGAAATTTATTTGATGAGGTCTCTTCTATATTTTCAGGAAAATTATTAGTGGTTTCGCTATGAGTCGAAGAGCTTACTTTAGAATTAGCACAGCTAGTCAATAGGAGAGCTGTTACACAAATAAAAAAAAATAGTTTTGTTAATGATTTCATAATCAAAAAGACCTTCTTTCTAATGTGCAATATTAATGTGGATATCATGAATTATTTAAATTTAAAGCAAACATACTGTTCAAGAAGAGATACCTGAATAATATGTTTGCTTTAAGATTAGTGGTTATTTGCTCATGGAGTCCATTTTCCACCTATAACAACGCTACCTGAATAGAATTGTTCAGCGCAAAGCTGATTACGACTACCTGCATTGCGTTTTACTTTATATGGTAAAATTTTCCGAGAGGCGGTAGAAGACCATGACCATGCATTAGTCAGTTCAGAAAAATTACCATCAGGAGCTACCCACATTGAAATTGTAGGGCTTTTTACTTTGTCAAATTGTGTAACAGTTACATAAGCATTTTGTTCGTTATCTGCTTTAGTAGCTACATATCCACAGTTTGGGGTATTCCCATGCTGATAAGAAGTATTCATGTGAAAGGTAAATTCACGTGTCTGAGCGGATACGGCCATTGAAGACATGAATATCCCAGCAACTAAACCAACTGCAATAAATCTTATTTTGTTCTTTTTGTTTTGCATTTTTATCCCCCTTCTTTAAATAAATTATTTTTTAAATTTTATTCTGCATTGGACTAATCCTCCTTTCAATCGTGATATGAATTAGTTATATTATGCAAATTATGCTTAAACGGAATGCCAGTTCCGCTACTGCGGAACGGCTATTCCATTTTTAACGGTACGAAGTACCGCTAGATTACATCATTCTGTTTCACGCATATTTATACCGTTCATCTCCAGACGATACGTATGGTGCTTATCCGTGATTCGTGTAAGACACGCATCGGCGTAGGTGTTATCGGCAAACATATCGAACCATGTGCTGACTGGAAATTGTGAGATGACTACAGTTGATTTTCTTCCATCTCTGGTGTCAAGGACTTCAAAGAGATCCCGGCATTTATCAAGGTCGAGATCCATAAGACCGAAATCATCGATCACAAGCAGATCCAGCTTGGTCAGTTTATTCAGGTAATCCAGATTTGTGGATTTGATGCGTGCCTGTTCCATTTCACTCATAAGTGTGTTCGCTTTTATATACTTTACACTCTTGGACTGCTTCATTGCAGTTATGCAAAAAGCATTGATCAGATACGTTTTTCCACTGGCAGAAGAACCTGTTACAATGAGATTTTTTCCTTCCTCTATCCAATGGCAGGTACTCAGACGTTCTATTGTCTGGGTATCAAGCTGACGTTCTGGACGGTAAATGGTTTCATCAAGATCTGCCACCGGGTATCGCAGATGTGCTTCTTTCATCAGACGATTAAAGCGTTTATCTGCCCGTGCCTGCCACTCTGCATCAACCATTGCTGTCATGCGTTCCATAAACGTGTTCAGATCTGCATTGGGATCTTTCATCTGTTCTTCCAGGATATGTGCCATTTCCGGAACGCGGAAACTCTTCAGACGCATGATCAGAGCTTGTTCCTGGGGTGTTAATGTAATGTCATGGGATGAACTCATTTGTATGCCTCCTTTCCACGGATGTTTGTATGGGAAGGAAGTTTTCCGTTTATACCGCTGCTGGAATGATTATTCTGGACCATGCCAAGCACTTTCTTGAAATAAGAATACTTGCAGGCATTAGCTTCTACGCATTTCTCAGCAGCCTCCCGAACCAGTCGGTTAGGAACATCCTTACAGGAATGGAGTACACCGGCACAGCTGTTGTATGCCTGTTCCTCGTGTTTGGAACTGCGGAGTATCCTGTCAATAAGAGTTACCATAGATTCTCCATAGACAGATGCCCACCGTCTGTAATAAGCTCCGTCATGTGCATTCACTTCTTTGTAATACAGGTGTTCTGGTGGCATATGACTGTCATCTGTAATGTAAAGAGGAAAATCACGATAAGATCTCGGATGTCGGCAGATCAGCCGGTTATACTCGTCGCAGATCCGTATCTCCGTCATAGTAGCCTTAAGAATTGCAGGCTTCCCCTTATAGGTATACAATACAGAATAGTAGTGGGCATCATACTCAAGGTGGTAATTATCTGGAACTTTAAGAAAGTATTTATAATCACAAAGTGTATAACTTTCGCCTGGAAGCTGGTTCATACGCGGTTTGTCATACTTTTCAAATCCATTCATGCGGGATTTCCGAATGTCAGATTTTTTCTGGAAAGGACGCTGGTTGATGTCCGCTACGATCTTTTTGACCGCAGCATTCAGGGCTTCCAGAGAGGTATAAGTGTCTTTCTTTAATTCTTCTACCAGATGCGTTTCTAAGAAACGCACATGATTTTCAACGGTCGGTTTGCCTTTCGGTTTCCTTGGCGGCGGAGGCAGAATGACCGTATCATAGAAGGTCTCCAGATCTGAAAAGGCTGACTGCAGCACAAGTTCATCTTTGCTATGCATGGTAACAGCTGTTTTCAGATTGTCCGGGACAAGATATTTAGGAACTGCCCCATAATAAGACAGCGCGTGTACTGTGCCGGCAATAAAATGTGGAAGTTTTTCATCCAGAAAGATTTCTGCATAAACAAGGCTACTAAAACCAAGTGTAGTCGTAAAAATGTGAACTTTCCGAAGTTCGCCAGTTGCTGTGTCCAGTAGCAGTTCCGGCTGGTCGCCTACCCAGTCAATATACAGCTTTTCACCAGGGATCCGTTCCACAGGCATAGATGTTTTTGAAGTACCATAAGTATCTACCATAAAATCACGATACAGCTTATAAAACTGGGCAAGCTGGTAACCATTGGGATGCTCTTTTTTATAATCGATCCATAGAAAGCTCAAGTCGGCATGCTTTCCCATTTGGATCATTTGCTCATGTATTTTTTCAAAATCAGGTAGTGGAATGTCCTTATGTCGAAGGTTTCCTTTTGGATAGATGAGATCAACAACCTTTGCGGGTGGCATTTGCCGAAGATCATCCAGTGATAATCCTGAATCATTATAGCGGTTCATAATCAATGCAATCCCGCTCCGTCCAATCCGGTAACGTTTTTGTACGGCGTCATAACTGACTTTACTGAGTCGAAGTTCTATGACTCCAAGAATAGTATTGTAGTCGTGCATAATAGTTCCTCCTTTGCACAGTGATGAATAATAGTTACATCACAATAATAAAGGAAAAACGTACCGCTTTGAGCAGAAAGCGCATACCGCTAAATTAGAATGAATGTACCGCTGATTTCAGAATAGGCGTACCGTTCGAGCAGAATTTGCATATATTATGTATGATGTATATATAATATCATATATACATCATAAAAACAATAGTTATTTTGTTGAATTTGATAAATTGAAATACGTAGAAAGAAAAGTAATTACAAATAAAATATAAAAAGTATATAATGTAATATATATAATATATATATTTTGGTGGTTACGTCTATTTTATTGATAATGATACGAGGGATAGCTATGGGTTCATATTTTGAAAATTTTAAAAAAGGGTATTTAGATATGATTTTATTAAAGATACTTTCAGTAAATGATTGTTATGGATATGAGTTTACACAATTATTTTCTGAAATAACTAATAATGTGTTTGTTTTTTCGCCGGCTGCAATGTATCCTGCACTATATAGATTAGAAGAAAAAGGCTTTATAGAGTGCTATGAAAAAAATATAAGTAAACGTATGAAAAGAAAATACTACCACTTGACTGGAAGAGGAAAAGAAGCTTTGCAAGAAATGTACAATGATTACAATAAAGTAATCAAAGCTACAAATGCTATTCTAATGTATGGAAATAGTTGTAGTAGTACTTTAGATGTGGGTAATGGAGAATAAAATGAAAAATCATAATTGCATAATTTGGTATAAACAATTACGAATATTGTTTCCTAATATAGGTATAAAAGAAGGTAGATTTCTCAAAGATATTAAATTACAATTGCGTGATTATTCATTGCTACATATAAACGCTACTTACCAGGATATTATAGAAAACTTTGGCAGGCCAGAAGATATTTTCGCAATATATATAGAAAGTGAGGGGATTGATAACATATATATCAGAATGAAAAAAATAAAAATTATCCGAAATTTTTTATTTGGAGGGATAATATTTGCCGTTATTATTTGGTGCCTTTTTTTTGCATTTTGGTATCAGAGTTATGATAAATTTAATCAAAGTATTATTAGCGAAGAAGAAACGGATATTATGGAAAAAGGAGAAATTATACCATGAAAAAATTTTTTAGAGGAATTATGTTGTGTATGGTTTTTACATTATTGGCAGGTGCATTTCCAGTTTATACATCTGCTCAAACGCTAACAACTGAGGTTAGTAGAGAATACTTGGAAAATGGATTTTATTATGAGACTGTACTCATAATAGATGACAATGTTAGATCTACTTTAAAAGGCGCTAGTAAAAGAACTAGTATGAAAGATAGTAATGGTAATACTTTATGGTATGTTCAAGTAACAGCAGACTTTACATTCAATGGTAGTAGCCCAGCTACTTGCGTTTCTGCTAAAGCAAGTGCTCAGAGTTATAATAGTAACTGGAAAATTGCTGACACAAAAGCGAGTAGAAGCGGAAATAGTGGGACTGCTACAGCGTTAGCGAGAAACTATATGGGGGGAGTTTTTGTAGGAAGTTTACAAAAATCAGTAACTATTTATTGTGACAAAAATGGTCATGTATCTTAAAATAGTAAACGCAATTTAATATTAACTTCCAAAATGAGAAATTTGCAGAGATACAGGAATTTCTTGATTATGATTAAAACGGGGCTAAGCAGTAGATGAATGTTTATGACTCTTAGCCCCATTAGATACTAATTAATTGTCATTCAAATTGATTAATAGCAAATTTAAATAGACATAATAAATGATTAAGCAATAATTCTCCAATTATCTTCATTTTTTATCACCAAATTATACTTTGAAATAACAGGTACTCCCGTATTGAGGTCTATATATACCACATCTACGAGAACTTTTATATTTTCCCCTTCTTTAGAAAATATTGGATTGATAAGCTCTGAAAAAATATAGTTTCCGTCTATTGGCTCCAGAGCATGATCCCCCACATAATATGCCAATTCTTCCTTTGTGGCTGTAGGGTACAGCTTGAAAAAAGTTTCCAGGAAATCGGTGGCCTCCTGGATCGTTTCTGCGTCTACACTTCCATCAGATTCAGGAGCTTTTGGTTCATAATCTGATTTCTCTGGCCTGCTGGCCGGGACAGGGCTTTGGACGATTACCATGTTTCCGGTGCTGTCTACATGGACGGTAGTTTCAAAAAATGATTCTACAGTCGTTGCTTCCTCTCCTTTGGTAACATATTGTTCTACAGAATACTTTACCTGATATTCCTGATCCCCAGCTTCTTTAATATCCCATATTTGCACATCATTGACATAAGAACAAGTAGGGATATCCGTCCGTACAGTGTTCATATTCAAGTCTTGAAGCTCCGGTGTGAGGTAATTACTGATAGCTGCAGCCCGGGCCTGTATGCTTTCTTCGTTATTTTCCCAACCATAAAAAGCCCTGGCAAAGTCCTTCACGAAATTTTCGATCCCGGAAGTATCATTTAGCTGTAGCTGTATAATCTCTTTTTCGTGGGTGGTATGCTGGTCTATGGCCGTAAAATTTTTGTAGATACCAAAGGACACGCTGCCGATCAGCAGAAGCCACAGGGCAATGACTGATTTTCTATGTGTGCCTACCTTCATGGTACGCACCTTTTTTTCTTTGTTTTTCTTAAACATTTTTCGACCTTCTTTCTATTATTTGATTCTTCCGGCTCCGATCAGGTGTTGCTGATAATAGCTGGAAGTCAAATCAGCATATCCGATACCAGAGGAACCGGCATGATACATTTTTGTAGGGGATACATAGATTCCTACATGGGTAACATAATCCCCTGCGTCATAGGTACTATGGAAAAAGACTAAATCACCAGGCCTGGCCTCTGACATGGGAATGTGCTGGGTTGCGTCATATTGTGCTTGTGCAGTACGGGGGAGGCTGATTCCTGCCTTTGCGTAACACCACTGCGTCAGACCGCTGCAATCAAAGGACGTATTGGGATTAGCACCGCCATATACATATTTCCAGCCCTCATATTTTAAGGCTTCATTCATGATGATCTGCACAGTCTCATTATCAAAACTTTCCACAGCTAGATATTGACTGACGATTTCCACATAAAACTGATTGCCATAGGCATACCGCCAGCCGCCATTTCTGGCAACAGCAATGGGGTTTGTGTATGTAACTGTTCTTCCCCCGGATTTTTCTTTCGCAAAGTTTTCCGCCAGAGTATAACTGTGTTTTTTTCCATTATCTGATACATAGCTGATATACTGGCCGCCGAAATTATAGGCCTGTATAGCGGTGTTTATATCACATTCCCTGGCGTTTACAGACTGGATCAGGCTGGACAGGTAACGGCAGCCCTGGCGGATAGATTCGTCTGTCCCTAAAGTGTTGGGAGGGAGGCCCAGGGATTCGCTGGACTGCATGACATCAGAACCTTTACCGCCGGATTCCGCCTGCATGATGGCAAGAAGATAGGGAACATAATCAGAGATTCCATATTCTTGTGCGTATTGCTCAACGATTCCTTGATACTGCAAAACTTCTTCAGAAAGGTTCAGCCCAGGAACAGTGATAGAAGAATTGCTGTTATCATCATCAGACAAAAACACCCCGGAATAAAGCACTATGGAAAGCAGGAAGAAGAACAGCCCTATGAGGATTGCTGCTTTCTTCAAGATTTATTTCTTCCTCTCTTTTTTGGTTTAGACTTTGACTTTTGACGGGGAACCTTTTTTTGGGAAGGAGCAACCGGACGGCTTTTGACCGGAGGGGTAGTAGGCGGCAGAACAGGATCAGGTTTCTGCATGGAAAATTCTGATCTGACAGGCCGCTTCGGAGAAGAACCGTCCTGGAGAGAAGCATAAGAATCTGATGGACGGTGGTACGCCCTTTGGAAATTTTTCTCTTGCTTTTTCCTTACTGGAGCCATGCCCTCTGAATCTGTTGGGACAGAAAATGTCTGATCGGCAGAAAGTGGGCGCTTAGACTTGCGCTGTTTGCCGTTCTCTTGCTGTTTCTTGTCTCTTCCAATGTCCGGCTTAGACGGCTGTTCCATCTGGTGAGATGTAGGAACTTGTATAGCTTCCATATCATGTGTCAAGATTCTTCTGCGTTCTCCTATATTGGGTCTATGTAAACCTTTCTTTTTGCTTTCTACAGCGGAAGGTGCTTTTGGAATACTTCTATCTGCAAGTGTAGAGCGTTTTTGTAAGTTCTCTGTTTGTGTAGTATCCCGGTAAGCTGGGAAAGAGGTATAAGACCCTTTCGGAGCTGTGCCTTTACTGGAGACAGAAGACTTTTTCGGGAAAGGAACTACGACACTATGACTGGAAGAACCCTTTCTTTGTGCCTCTTGCATAGTAGTAGGAAATTTCTCATTGCTTCTAGTGCTTCCCCTGGTCTGGGCCGTTTGTGAGGGACTTTGATAAGCCCTGTTTTCACCACTGGCAGGACGTGTAGTGCTGGCTGCCTTTACCGGGCTGCCTGTCCCTGATCCGACTGCTTTTCCTATTCCTCGTTCAATCTTTCTTATCCGGTGCCGCATTAACATCATAGGTCTGTGCAGAATATGGCGGCCCATACTCTGACTGTCGCTGGAATGTAAACTGAACATTCCCATGATATCTCCCAGTTTGAAATAGATTCCGGCAAAGGTCACAATCTGCAAGAAAGCGACCATGAAGAACGGATATTCCCCGGAGATATCATAGAGCATACTGGAAATAGAAAAAGCAATCGTAACAACCAAAGTGATCCCGGCCCGGAGCATAATGGTGTTAAATACCTTTTCAATCCCTCTTCTTGCCATATGCTCATAAGAGGGGAGCATGGATAATAAAAGGCTGATAGGCAGGAACATGGAAAAGATGATAAAAAGAATCTGGCTGAAAATCATGATCCCAGTCAACAGGAATACAAAAATAGTGATCCCCAGGTTAAAGATCAATAGAAAAAAGACCATGCCTAAACGGTTGATAACCTGTGGAATGGTAAGGTTATGATTGTTCTGTTCTTCGATTTCTGCCTTTACAGCATTTTCCCGGTCTTTTCCATCATTTAGGGAAGGGCTGATAGAAAGTAGAGCTTCCACACGGTCTTCTCCAAGCTCTTCTATGTTACTGCTTCCAAACTGGAGCAAGAGCCAGGGCTGCCTTACCTGGATAGAAAACAAAGTATCTCTTATCAAGCTAACACTGTCTTCACTTTCAGAATCCGGGGCGATCAGGCCCGTACCCAAGTCGAGAGCGGCGGTGCTGATATCGGAAGAAAATTCATTTACCATTTTTATTGTATTGGGAGCATAGGCGATAAAGCAGGAAGATAATAGGAAAATAACAAGAAAATTTGCGACAGCGTGGACAGCTTTGTTTATTTCCCGTTTGATAAGTCCTGCATAGGCCACATAGATACCAACGGCCAGGATCAAAAGAAGGAGGAAACCGACATAGAAGCCATTACTTGAAAATCCACTCCTGGTAATTCCGGCAAGTTTTTGGATACCTTGTCCGATACTATCTGCCATATCGTCAATGAAATCCAGCTTATAGGCCTGCTGGATCACATACCCGGTAGCATTGGAAAGATACAGGCTGATGATCCAGATAAAATTTGTAATACAGTAAAGGCCGTACTGGACACTTTTTCCGATCCCGTCTCCCCAATTCCAGGGAAGCCAGCTCCAGGAATTATCTACATAGAAATCTAATTGATAATTTTCCAAAGGATATTTGGAATACAGGTGGGAAGAATCTACCGTATTATCTACCAGTCCTGCGGCCTGTACCGCTCTTCCGGTTAGAAAAAGCTGGAGAGCAGCGGCGGCAATGCAAAAGGAAAGAAATAGGAAAATGGGAAGGAATTTTTTGAAAGTTTTTTTCATTCGATCACCTCATCTTCGGTAGGTGGTTTTGTATCAAAACCGTCCAGATATTCCTGAAATACCGGGTGAACCTGCATGACCCCAGTATGGCCTTTGGTATCCTGGAACAGACATTGCCCGTTCTCAAGCTCCCGGATTCTCCGCTGGTTTTCCTCATCTTCCGGCTCCAGGCCCAGGAAGTGGAGAGTAGCTTTGATTTCTTCCAGGTCACGGCTGCGGAATACGAATTTCATACCAATGTTATTTTTTAGTTCTGTATCCGGCAGATCATTTGCACTCTGTGTTACGAAATAGATAGCAGCTTTCCGGCTCCGGCCTTCACGGACAAGTTTATTGGACAATTCCTTGCCCTGTGGAACGTTTAAAAATGTCCAGGCTTCGTCCAGGTCAACGATTTTGTATACCCCTCTGTCCCATTTAATAAAGTCCAGACAAAAACTGCTGATATCCAGCATGATTGCTACAGAAAGCATTTCCATAGGTGTATATTCATGCAGGCTCTTTTCTTTATCAGGGAGCAACAAGTCCTGTACCTGAATGATATTAAGCTGTTTGTCCAGGCTGATATGCTCCTTGACATTTCCATCAGAGAAGAGAAGCACCGCAAAATCATAATTGGTAAAACTTTCAATATGATTTGCAATACTTACGGCTACAGGTGTTCCTTCTTTCCGAAGTTCTTCAATGATCCGAAGCATACCTCTTTGGGAACTTTCGGTAACTGTATGGATTGCTTTCATCAGCACAGGGATTTTTTCGTTGTCACGGACACTGATCCCGGTCAGGAAAGTTAAAATGTCCAGACACAGGCTTTCTGCACTTTTGGGGTCTCTCATAATCACATACGGATCAAGCATACCCTGGTTCTCTTTATCACTGGTCAAGTTTGTAATATTGATCTCATCTGCCACAGCCGGAAAGGCTTCTTTCCAACGGCCTCTTTCCGATTTGGGATCAAGGATCACGGCCCTGGCTCCAAAGAGGACAGCATTAAAAACCAAGAGATTGTTGGCAAAAGATTTTCCGCCTCCAAGGGAACCGAGAAATACAGCGGACAGCGCATTGGTAACTGTGCCTTTTACGTTCTGGCTTGCAAGCTGCGGCCATATATAAACATTTTTGCCGGAATCCAGAGTATAGCCCATGTAGATTCCATAAGTATCCCCAAGCTCCTGCGTGGCTCCAAACCCCAGGCCAGCCAGGAAATCACTGGTCACATATTGGATAAAGTCGTTCATATACCGCTTACTGGCAAATAAAAATTCCCCATGCAGGCCCAGCATATCCCCGAAGGGACGTACCAGTTTGATACTCAGATCGTCATAAAAATCTTTTACCTCATTGCAGCGTCTTTTTAACTCATCTAGGCTGGAAGCGGTCACACGCACAACATAAGACAGCTTATACATGGATTCCTTGCTTTTATCCAGCGTGGCCTCCAGTTCATCTACATTTTCAAGAGCGTCCAGGACATTGCTGCTTGATTCGCTGTCAGACTGCCAGGCGTGATTATCCAAGTCCTTCAGTTCCTTTTTCTTATTGCGGACAGTGGTTAATGCTTTTTTATTCGTGACAACTTCTATGTTCATGGAAGTGTCAATAGGAAATGTGAACTGCTGTTGCTGGTAATAAAAGACTTCGGAAGAGGGGAAATCCAGCTCCCGTACAATGTTATTGATGGTAAAATACGCCGCATAAGTCTCTTTATCCTCAAAAGATAGTTTTAGATATTTTTGGTGTTCTTCGATCAGGCTCCGAGTGGGGCGGATCAGATCATATTTTTTGATAAGGGTTTCTTTTTTCAGGCGTTTCCTGGGAATTTCAAAACTATAGTCCTCATAGGCGGTTCCGTCTTTACCGTAAAGGTGTTCCAGAAGATAACCGAAATCCTGGATTTCCAGCCGTCTGACCTTGAATCTACGGGAGAGCTTACTTTCCAAAAGTTTTTCCAATTTCCGGTAACGGTCAATTTCATCATTACTCATGCTGGCGAAATCCCCCATAAGCTCATGATTGATCTCCCGGATAAAATCGGAGAAAGTATCCATGGCTGATTTCTTTAAATTTTCAATGCTGATTTCTTCTGCTGTACCAAGGAGTTTAAAACCAAGATAGAAGCGGTAATCCACCTGGGTTTCCCCGATCATCTCAGTCAGTGCCTCTGTCTGCCTGTCTACGATATGACAGGCGGTGTCTGCCAGTTTTCCACGGATAAGCTCTTTAGACTGCTTTTGAACGGCTCTTATGGAGCTTTCTGTAGCGATCTGTAAAGCGTGGATTTTTCCGTCACGGTTCTGGGCGATAAGCTGCCGGAAATTTTCCTGCACTTCATATTTTTGTTCTGCGGATAAAAAAGCATAATTATATGGGATCAGTTCGTAGTAGGCAAAGACTTCATTATCTGTATTCCAGACCAGGTTATCTTCAATATATTTTATCGGGAACATACAATACACTCCTAACTGCGGTAATAGAATCATTTTGCATATGCTTTTTATGCAGGCATACCGCTTTTCCTGCATAAGTAAGTTTGGGCCGGATCAGGAAAGCAATCACTGACCGGACAAAGCTGAAAGGCCTTTTTCCATCAAAACTTTTCTGGCTCATAAACCAGGTAATGCTGCAAGGAATCAGCAGATACTTTATCAGAACATTATCTATAAGGGAGAATGGAGGAAGACTGCCAAGCAGCATGATAAGAAACAGAGACAGGACAAACCAGGCCATTTGAGAAAAGGTAATAGGAAACGGTAACTGAAAGTCAGAAATCGAGTAGAGAACCTTCTCTACATTCCATATGCTTGTATAGGATTTTAATTTTTTCAATGTATCAGTCCTTTCAAAAAGGCAGCCAGTGATATCTGACTGCCTGTGAAAAATAGTATCTGGCTATGGACGGGCTTTTTAAAAAGCAAGTTCGTAAATGCCATGATTGGTTTCAACAAAAGTTCCACTGATGGCTAAATCTCTTCCATATGCTTCATAATCAATGTAATTGCGAAGCTCTGAAGGAACACTTTGCAATGCACCAGTTTCTTCTAAGAAATACTCTGCTAAATCGGTCATATCTTCACAGTCTGGATAATGGTAGATACTATCTACGTTCTCATATAGTTCTTCCAGGCCTCCAGCATAGGGGATCAGCTCAGAAAGTTCGTCCTGGATATCTTCCGGAAGTTCATTGACCATTTCGCATAAACGGTTGACTTCTTCTATGGGAGTATATTCATCAATTTCAAAAGGAAGCTCATAATCATGGATTGCATATTCTTCGTATTCTTCATTTAACCCGATTTTTTCTGCCATTTCTTCATAATCAACAGGTGGTGTGAACCAGGCTCCGACAAGCTCCCCTTCGTTATACTTTCCCAGATTAGCAATATAGACCTGCATATCAATCATAAGAAGCCCTTCTTTCTATGAAAAACAGAAGATTCCGTTTTCCCCTAATACATATCTGCTTTCTGATTGAAGCTGTTCCCCAAACCCTTCATAATCAAAGTATTGCTTTACATTTTCCGCAAGGCCCGAAAACCAGGGAACATCTTTTAGATATGCCCTTGCAACGTCCGCCATGTTATTGCAATGCTCATAATATTGGATTCTATTGGAAGCATAGAGGATCGCATAAATATCTTCAAAATATTGTAAGAGGGTGGGAAGTTCTTCTTGATATTCCCTGGGAAGCTCCAGGACAGTTTTACATATCCAGTTCAAGGTATATAAATTGATATCCGGTGGAACTTTCATTGGTACGTCTATTTCTGAGATTTTATAGTTCTGAGAGAAGAAATCAATCCCTAGTTTTTCCTTTAGTTCTTCTTCCTCTACAGGAAGTGAAAACCAAGAAGATAAAGGGTCTTTATTGCTTTCTGTATCTGTCCGCTCAATATAAGCTCTCATTTCTTTCAACTGTATCACGCCCTTTCTCCATGACGGCTGTTAAAATGGAATATCTGACACCGAATACATAACGGGAGAAGTCTTCTAACTGTTCGGCTGGGTATTTATCTAGTGGAAGCTCCTTTAGATGTTCCCATACTTCACGCTTATGATCCGGCAGATCAGAAATGTAATTACAGCCGACTTTTTCTTTCATGAGTTTAAAAATATCTTTCATCATTTCCTCCCAAAAAGGAAAGCAGCCGACAAATAATCGACTGCCTTCAGAATGATTGATAACGTTATTATTTTTTCGGTAGCTTTTTTCGAGTTTTGATGTATTTGTGAACTTTTCCGTAAGGAATTACAACCAGTACAGCGGCAAGTAATAGACCGATAGCCGGAAGAAACGATAGAATAATCTCTTTCACATCATAAATCCGTTTGCTGTTTTCGACAATCCAATCATAGAGGTTTCCCATAGCCATAGGACTACAGTAATAATAAAATTGGATCAACCGATATTTTCCCTGAATTTCGTTGTGGGAAATATGGTATCCGTCTGGCATGGCAGAACTATCGACTGTCTCCTCAGATGGAACCTGAACGGTAACAGATATATAGCTCGATTCTGCGTCAAAGGTATGCTGATGATAGCGAAAATTTAGAATCTTTGTGTTGTCCGGCAAAGTAGACGGCCAAGGGATATTATCGCAAATGGTCGTAATACTGTCCTCTAATTTTTTACTATCTGAGATATCATAAATCTTATAAGGGCTGTCTTTTAAAGCGATAGCAATGAGCGTTGCCAGACAGCTTGCAAATAGTAATACAATGCATACAACTATACGAATTGTCTTAAAAATCCATAAGCCTATTTTTTTCATAATATTCTTGCCACCTGCCTATAATTATTTGCCACCATTATAGATTATTCATATTCTGCAATCAAGCAATCAGCCTCCTTTGCAATTTCAAAGATATTATGCATACTTTTTATTATGAAAGAAGCAGCTAACCTTCTGATTAACTGCTTATAAAACCAATACTAATTTTACTATAAGGATATTTATATATTATTATTGATGGTACTCATCATGCCTTTAAGGTAATTAACAAAAGCAGAACATGAGACAAGCATAAATTTAGCTTCATCAAAGGTAGCGTCTGGCCCGTCTAAATTTCCAGCGTGACGTATTCCTTTGGCGTCACTCGTGTATGCAAATAATTTGTCAAATGCAATTTTCAATACAGGGTGAATTATGACATTATTTTGTTCTAATTTTTTTAATGCAGCACTGAGCGTATCACTTTTCCCTACTATTATTGAACAAATTGCTTCTACTGCGGATATGCTTTCTTTGATAGAATTGGCATAATCAGGGGCTTGCCGATCAGAAAGAAATTTCAGAGCTTTATCCAAATGTTCTGTAGCCTGAGAAAAAGGTGTAGATAAAGCTTCTTGAATAGAATCTAATTCAGTTTTATCGGTGATAGGAATGATTTGTCCATTGAGAAACCTATAGCCAACATATTCTTCTTCAAAGAGAGAATTAATAATTTTTGATATATCGAAATCAAGAGATCTTTCTTCTAAAGCTTCTTCTAATCTATTTAGCAGAAATTCTAATAAAGTGAAAACAGTATCAAAATCCTCAGTGCTAATTACATTATTAATTATTTTAAACATTTCAGACTCATTATAGGGTTCTCTTTCAGAATAATCTACCTGCTGATTAAAAGCCTGTTCCAATACATCTAACCAGAAATAGTTTCTTGGAGAATATTCAAAATCACCTTGATAAATAGCATAATATAAAAAATTAATTCTATTAATAATAAGTGTTCGTGTACGCATATCAAGACTATTATATTGTATCAACTTGCTTTCTGGTTTGAATCCATTCCGATCAGAAAAACCACCCCTGATTGAAACCTTATATTTACTTTTTGATGTTTGACGCATATAAGTACCTTCCTTACTAATAATTGTTCCTTATATTATATCTATTTCGTATGCACTAATCAATTAGGAAGCGCCAACAATGGTATTAAAAAGTTGTAATAAGATATCTTTTACACCAGAAGTATTGAATACCAGGCCGACAGCGATCAAGGCGATCACCAGGAAACTAATCATCTTTGTAAATTCTCTTTTGATTCCCAGATATACACCAATAATGGCAATCGCCATCAATACTAAGGGCTGTGCATTGCCGGAAAACCAGTTATAAAGGTTCTGACCAAAATTCATTTCTTATCACCTCTTTCTTTCTTTTCGTAAAATTCGTCCTCTTTTCTTCCAATCTGTATAAGGGCCATAATTAACACTCCGATTGTTGCCCCGGCTGATACAAGGAAGAAATCAAATAAAAGGTTCAGCATAATGTTTCATCTCCTTCATAGATTAATTCGCTTATGGAAGCTGTCTGCTGTTTAATGAGCTTTTTATGTTTTTTGGTAAGTTTTGCCTCTTTTATGATCGTGTCCAGGATTTCTGTACCTTTTAAAGCGTCCAGTTCCTTTGTGACCTTTAAGGTAGGCCCTACCTGGTGGGAGAGCCAGTTTAAAGTACGCTGGAAGGTGTACGGCTCTGGCCGGGTAGTAAGTTTCAGCCGTCCCCGGTTCGTACCAATGAAATATTCCCAGTCAGGACTAAGCGGCCAGTCGGAACGCCGTTTACCTTCTACGCTGTCCACAAAGCGGATATAATGGTTGATGATAGAGAAAGCTGTCCGCTCTGCGTCCTGGTAGGCAACCAGGTCTTCTAAGGCCTTACAGGCCCGTTCATTTTTCAGCCGTATTTCAAAACGGTTTCGGATATCCGTATCCTCTACCGGGATATGATATTTCGCATACTGTTCATAAGCCTTTTCATAGGTACAGAAATAAACCTCACTTTTTAGGGAACCAATATAAAGAGTGCTTCCCATGCCGTATTTATCGTCTTCCCGGCTCTTTAAAAGTTCGCCGCTTCGATAGGACTTAAAGCTGCGGAAGATGGAAATACATTCTTCATTTTCACATTTTGTAGTCAGCATAGGGATATCCAGGATTCCGGCCTTGTCATTAATGGCAATGTCCAGCCGTTTCATGATCCCTTTTTCCTTCAGGATATCCGAGAAGAAGTCATACCAGCTCCTATGCTGGGCCAGCAGATAGTTTTCCATCTGGCGGCAGCCTTTTCCTTTCATTTCAACCAGCACCCCTTTTTCGGTATCTGCGGATACCAGAACAAAGATATCACCAAGGACAAAATGTTCTGTGTAAGAATAAAAACCAAAATCCTCATGGATCATGTAGTCCATTTTGAGCTTTAATATTTGTTCCACTACATACTGCACATTCATAGTTGGAAAACGTATGCGGACATAATCAATCATCAGCTCTAAGGGACTGTCAGGATTTAGCTTTTCAAGTGCCTGCTGGAGCTTTTTCAGGATTTCAGGGGAAGGGGCCAGCTTTCCATTTTCAATCTTGTTCAGGTACTACCGGCTGATTCCAGCACAGACGGCCAGCCTGTTCTGAGAGATTCCATAAGCCATTCGCTTCTGCTTTAAAGCATAGTCCATAGAATGTCACTTCCTTTTTATTTGTGAAATTTGGAACCGGATTTTCACACCTGCTTTTTATTACACAATCCGCATATACTGGGGATTTTTAAAAGCGGTATGACCGTTTTCGTTGTTTTTCTGCCCCCCTGTTAGATACCGGGGGCTTATGCTGGCGTGGCTTGCGCCACGCCAGGAGCAGGCAGGACAGGCCTGCCCTGCGGCTTACGCTTCGCACGCCTCTGGGCTGTCCTGCCGCCTGCTCTGGGCCAGTTCCTCTATTTTTCCTAAAAAGTCATGGCCTTTTGGAACATAAGGAGTATAAAACTCAGAGATCACACCTTTCCCGGAATCCACATAGCCCCGGCCCTTGATCGGCTTTAGAAAGAACTTCTTCTTTACATCACTTCCGAACATCATGGAATAGCCTAAGTCTGACATTCTGCCAAGGGCCACACGGAAATTGAAATTATCCCGGATACCATCTGAAAAATACTTTGCGTCCGGACGCTGGCAGGCCATGATAAGGAAATATCCGGCCTGTCGGCCTAACATGACGATCTTTTTTAACTGGCTTAATACCCCGGCACTTTCCTTTACGCCCAGCATTTCCATAAATGCCACATATTCATCAAAGATTAGAAAGTGCGCTGGCAGCCCCAGGTATGCATAATTTTCCCCGGTTTTATATCCAGGCAGGCTTTTCATGCTTTCAGAACGTTCCACCATTCCATCATAAAAAGCATTGATACAGGAGATCATGTCTTCCTTCTTGTAATAAACATTTGGCATGACCGTTTGTAAATCTGACAGATCAGCATTTTTAGGGTCTAATACATATAAGACAGAATCCGTATGTAACAAGGCTTCTATGAGCGTTAGGATAAAATAAGTTTTTCCGCCTCCGGTTCCCCCGGCAATCAGCATATGAGGGAGCTTGTCATATTCCCACCAGACATTCTTCATGAGCCGCAGTCTGCCATTTGCGGCCTTTACGTCCTCTATGGAAATCCGGTTCGCAATCATGTCATATAAGAGCCGATACTCCACATAGGAATCATGCAGTATTTTGTCTGTAAGCTCACAATACAGGCCACTTTCCAGCTTGTCTTCCAGATTTAAAAGCTGTTCCTGATATTTACCCATAGAGATTTCAACCAGGATATATAAAATCCCATTGCTTGAACGGTAAAAAATCTTTGGAAAATGGGTCAGTTTTTCTTTAGATTTTTCAGAGGGTAAATCCTTAAAAAATCCCTGGCTTTTTACCGTTTCCGATTCATACCAGTGGTTTTCCAATACCATTCTGGCTAATTTCTGCCGCTGGATAAGCTGGCGTAAATGCTCATACCGGAGCTGGCAGAAAAGGAATACTGCCATCAGACAGAGAAACAGGGTCAGGCATATGCTGAACCAGTTATAAGGAGTAAGCTGTAGGCAGAAGCGTCCGTTCTCAATTACATGGAAAGATTTCCAGTCTGTCCTTAAAATCTGCCGGATATTGAGCAGTAACAGGAGCAGCCCTGCTGGCGGAAGAAAGTGGGAGAGGAAGAACCGGAGAACCAAGGTACGGTCTCTGGCCCGTATCCGTGTCCCTTTGTAAGAAATAAGACCGTGTAAAATGGTAATTACCTCCTGTCTGCCGCCTCATTTTTCTTGTCAGGTGCTTTGCCGGGAAGGGGCTGGCCTTTTGGCCGGATATCATCTGCCTTGATATACCAGCTTACATCAGCCCCCAGGAAGGTGGCATTTGCTACAGTGTCTACTACCGGATTGATAAGCTCTACAACGGTATCCGGCTCATAGGTTTTTACTGGGACTGAAGCTGGGATAGAAACCTGGATCATACGTCCCTGGCCTTTGGATTTCAGGTCATATGTCCTTTCTTTTACGGTGCTGCTCCGGCTCCCGTCCTCATTTCTTTCAAACACTTCACGCCGCAGGGCGGAAAACTTTAATTCTCCAAAGGTCTTTTCCTTATCAATAAAGATTCCATTTGCTAACCGCATATCATTTACTCCACCTTTCTCATATCATCTGCATATAAAAGATAATTTTTATAACCGGAACCCTCGATATTCCTTCCTTCGACAGCAATACGGGGATTCACAAGCTCCACCTGATCTTCATATTCAAAATTCTTTTCCCCGGCGGCTGGAGGCAGTATGACGCTGATATCATCTGCCCTCTGGACAGTGCTGTATAAGTTGTAGCTCCTGGACACAACGGTCATTCTGGCATTGATCCGCCGCTGGTCAACCTTGCCTTCTCCGGCATAGCTTAATTTCCCGAATGTTTTTTCCATATCTGGGATAACATGTTTTAATTCCATAATTTCAACCTCTTTTCATGATTTTTCTGTGGCTGCATAGTGTATTTCCCTTCCCACAGATCGTCAAGGACAAGTAAAGGGCTTTCAGCCTCCTTGACAATCTGTGTCCAGGAAAATTTGCAGTAAACAAGCCAGAAAAATAAGATACGGACAGCCTATAAAGCTATCACAGACCCTTATCTATAAACAGGAAAGGGGAGTGCCTTATTTTTTCAGCTTTTTCTTCTTTTTTAAATACCATACAAAGGTAATTCCAGAGATTCCTAAAAGTGCTGCAAAAACGCCGACTTTGGCAGTATCCCCTGTTTTGGGCTGGGAAGATGTCTTTTGGAAAGTTGCTGTTGTCTGGCTGGGAGTCTCTGAATGGGATTCTTCCTTTTGAGGAACGACCTTGATCTTATTGTTTACAACCTCGATTTCAATTACCTGTTCATCTTCGGAAATCGTGAAGTTAAATTTATCCGGGTTCAGTTCATAACCTTCTTTCCCTTCCAATTCCTGTAAGTAGTAATCTCCGTACACTAAGTCTTTGATCGTGCAGGTTCCATTTTCTGTAACTGCTTCGGCAACTTTTGTTCCGTCTTTCTGGAAAACGCCAAACTTAACACCGGACAGGAGATTTCCTTCATCATCTTTTTTCATGATTTTCAGGGAACCCCGGATTTTTTTGTTTTCTACTTTTACGGTAGAAATTTCTCCGTGTTTTATAGTGACAGTCTGTGCTTCCGGGAGTGCAAAGGATTCTGTCTTTTCATTCGCAAGCTCTGTCACCATATAATCACCAGCAAGTAAGTTCTGGATTTCAATACAGCCGTCTTTATCCGTTTTAAACGTTTCTTTATATTCTGTGCCGTTCAGGGAAGTTCCGCTGACTTCAAATTCAAAGCCGGATAAATCCGTTTCACCTTCCGCTGTCTTTTCAATCTTTAGGCCGCCTTTCTGTAATTTGTTTTCAAATACCACAGAGACAGTCTTATCATTTTCCACTTTGACAGTCTGGCTTTCAGGCAGTATATAGCCTACGGTCTGGTTGCCGGGAACTTCAGAAATTTCATAAGTTCCGGTCAAAAGGTCTTCAATATGAATTTTTCCGTCCTTATCTGTCTGGAAAGTCTCTTCATATTCTGTTCCGGCTTCTGTGGTTCCCTTGACTTTAAACTCGATCCCTTCCACTTTTTCATCTTCGGAAGTTTTGGTGATTTCAATATCACCTCTCATAAGTGTGTTTGTAATGGGCTTTCCATCATTTACATGGATAGAAATGACAGGCTCTTCCTGGCCCATATATTTAAAGGTAAAGGGATAACTTTCCTGATTCAGCAGATATCCGGCCCCGGTGGCTAATTCCTTTATGTAATAAGAGCCTGCCGGGATATCCGTATTCATGACACCCTGCCCGGTAGTATCGACCTGGAAGACATCAACCAAGGAATCCTTTTCGATACCAACATCACCGGAAGCAGCCAGGATATCTTCCGCAGCATAAACCCCGAATAAAACTTCTGACAGCGGATTATAGGTCTGATTGCATACGGTTTCATACTCTTTATATAAGGAAACTCTTGCTTTCTGACGCTGGTTTTCAACTGTCTGGGAATTTACTACAATTTCTGTTTCCTGGTCTTTATAAGTCAGTTCAAAAGGATATTTTTCTGTAGACAGGACAAAGGAATCCTGGGTGTTTTTCTCTACAGCATAGTATTTTCCAAGATACAGGGCTTTGGATTCTGCCATACCTTCAGAAGAAGTAGTGATAGTATCTACAACACTGTCTTTTTCATAGCGGACAGTTCCGTCCGGTGTGGTAACATCTTCGGCAGCGATAATATCAAACTCGATCCCTTCCAGCCCTTGCAGCTCATAAATAGGTGTATAAAGTTTGCCATATTCTGTCATGCGGAAATCAGCACCTACAAAGCGCTCTCCCTGCTTCTGGATTTCAACCTTTCCCATAGCTGGCTTGTCAAAACATTCGATTTCTAACAGGGTAGAGGGGTTATCAGAAGAAACAGTAAAGGCAATCGGATCATCAGCAAGAAGATATCCATAAGGAGCCTGCACTTCATAAAGCTGGTAATCGCCAGCCCTTAAAGGCTCCGGCAAAACCAAGGTTCCGTCTTCGGCTGTTTCAAAGGTATCAATCGTAGTAGGCTCTGGATAGTTGTACTTTTGCGTGATCCAGTTTCCTTCGGAATCTTTGATCTTGAATTTCGCCCCGGTCAGAGGAATGATATTCCCGGTTTCCGAATCCTTTTTGACGATCTTTACGTCTGTTTCATATACAGAATTTTCCAGGATATATTTATAAATTTTGCCCTGTGCGTCTACCATAACTTCAAAAGGTTCTACAGAACGGTAGCCGTCTGGAGTTCCGGTTTCTGTGACAATGTAGCAGCCGTAGGGAAGATAGGAACTGATCCCGTATCCGTCACTATCCGTAACAATTTTGCTGACCTCTTCTCCGGTGGATTTTCTTGTTATGGTAAATTCCACACCTTCTAATGGTGTTTTTATGCCGCCGTCTTCGGTATCCCCGGTCAGCGGACTATCGGCAAATTTTACCAGAGCGATCTGTCCTTTTATTACAGAATCAGAAATGCCTGTGTCGATCCGGGAAACTTCAACTGTCTGGCCGTCAAAATCACCGGATACTGTGATGGGTTCTGTATTCAGGTTGTAACCTGTCGGTGGAACTGTCTCATAGATTTTATAAGTCCCCAGTGGAAGTGCGCTGCTTACAGCGACATTTCCGTCTGATGTGATATGTTCGACAAATTCACCCTGGGAGTTATAAATGTCATATTCAGCACCATCTAAAGTAGCGTCTCCCTGTGGAGTTCCCCCGGTTTCGGAATCTGTCTTTGTTACATAGATGTTGAACTTCTTCAAAACGTTGCTGAAACTCACAGAAGTAGTTTCTCCAGGCTTTACCGTTACTACCTGAGATTCTGGCTGGACATATTTATTAGAAGCCTCTTCTGTAAAGGTGTAGTCCCCGGCGATCAGATTTTCAATGTAGATTTCCCCAGTATCGGAAGTGGTATAGGTATTATCAATGCCATTTCCTGTAACATGGAACCGGATTCCGCTGACTGATCCGTCTTCCGAGGTCTTCTTTAAGCGGATATTACCTACTTTTTCTGTATGCAGTTTAAAGTACGCCTGTACGGATTCCCGTTCTCCATCTACATTTAAGGAAGTAAAATCCTGCTGGGTATTGTTTAGCCAAAATTCAGGAGTACCGCTGATTAAGGACGGGAGTTCTTCAGTGGGAAGGTTCTTGCTTGCTTTTAAGGTTGTCGTATCCAGGATAGTATCCGTGGATAATTTCAACTGATTCTCATTTCTTTCGATATTCAGGCCGGAAGCGGAAAAATCAAAGTATTTCAGAACGCCGTTGCTGTCTTCCAGGGTAAGTTCATATCTGCCATTATTCATGTTGTAATTTAATTCATAATCACTGGCCTGATTCTCAGAGGCAGCCGCAAAACTGGGGATTGTAGGATAGCTTTCCATGTTTGAACGGATTTTGTTATAGATATCTCTGGCTGTGGGATTGTCTCTTAACAAAGTATCCGCTATCCGGGATTCCCATTCTGTTCCATACTGGCCCTCTGCGATCACCCAAACCATTGCCTGGGTAGCCATAGCGTTATCCAGCCAGGTTCCTCCATATAGTGCGCCTGTCGAATCATTGTAGCCAAAAATTAAAGCCCGTCCGAGCTGCTTTTTCTGTTCTTCGGATAGGCTTTCATAATCGTCTGTGTGGTCATATTCATCTCCATCATTTACAGACACACCATATTCAATACAATAGACCGTTTTGTAATTCCCGGAGCCGTCCTGATTGATCTTAAATGTCCACCAAGGCTTTTCATGAGGATTTGTCCCAAAAGGAGCCGGGAAACTGGTATCAAATTCATAGGTATATTCCGGGTGCTTTTCCAATAGTGCTGAATTGCTTCCGGCTCTGCTTTGCGCTGCAACTGGCTGTATTGGAAGTGAAGTGATAAACACGGCCAGCATTAATAGGGGAGTGAATAATCTTTTTATGATCTTTTTCAAGCTGTCTCACCTCTTTCTAAAATTTCTTTGCTGTAGGTCTATACAGCTATTCTCCAATACTTATATAGTTCGACTTTAACCGTTCAACTTAACCACCGCCTTTCCTGAGAGTTATCTATATAAACAAATAGGAGCTTATCTAAAGCGATAAGCCCCTGTTTGACATATTTCTTTCTATTCTTTTTTTAATAAAAATGCTTCGGCTGTTATCCGTATACCAAGACACATACCATGCCGGAAGCTTTCTGCCAGCTCACAACCTGTATACTGGTTATAAGCATTTTCAAACTGATTTAGCAGTTCGACTTTGGATTCCGGTAATTTTTGTTCTAATTCCTTATGAATTTTTTCTAATTAGGTTTATATTTAGAACATAAGAAATCTAAAAGTGTTTCTTTTGTTTTACCCTCCACTTTTTCATAATTTGTGAAGCCTCTTTTTATGGCTGTTTTTTGCTTTCGAGGTAAACTTCCAAGGGAATTAACAAAACCATATAATGATTTTTTGTTAAATTTATTCAATCTTTCCCTTAAATCATAATATTCGTTATATACTAGCATATAAAATGCGTTTGCCTTCGCACCATCTATTCTACTATCCCTCATTTCTAAGAAGATTTCGCTATCCTCATCTATTTTTGCTAAATAAGAACTTTGTCGCAATGTGTGTATAGATGAATCTATTATCACATCTGATAAAATAATAAAGGCATTCGTAATACAAATATTTTCATATGCCGTTCGGAAAATTTCTTTCTTCTCGTCATCTTTACCAATTGCTTTTATTATCCATAGATAAATATACTTTTGGTTCATTCGTAATATCTGATCTGATTTCATTAAATGCTTATATTTTAATACAACATCAAGGTATTCTTGGATAAAATAAGCATCATCTATTACCTGCATTGCTAACGTTAAAATTCCAAAAGCTGTGTAATCAGGGTGATCTTTTTCCAATCCCTCTTTAACTTTTCTAAATATATATTTCACTAAATCTTGATACTTTAATTCGTTATCCTCTTTTATTAGTGCTACTGTTAGTTCAAAAACCTCTGAATCGATATCAAATTTTGTCATAAGTTCGTACATTTTTTCAACTGTTGCTTGTTGATGTATATAACGTGAATAAAAGTATTCAAAAAAAGATCTATGAAAAAATTTGTAGGTATCGTCTGTTGATGATGGTACAAATAATTCTGTTCTATTCGAGCAGAACTCTAAAAACTCTTTGATCGCACATTCTGCCGTAGCCTCATTAGGATATTTGGTATTATAATGGGTCAGTAGTAATTCTTCAACAGCCTCTTTTTTTATATCCTTATTATTTGGTGCTGCCAAAGTTGATAAATTAATAAAAGTACTATCTTTCATAAGAGGATATATATTATCCCAATTATATCCTGTTTTAGATTTTTCTTCCTCTCGTTTTTTCGCAATATATTCAAAACATTTTTTATATAAGTCTATTTTATTTTCTGGCAACTCTTTTTCTGCTTTATAAATATTTACTAATAATGACAGCACCAAAAAATTATTTAAAAAGTCTTTTTCTATTAAAACCTGTGCCTGTTTCATAAACGATGATTTGTCCTCTTTTTTAAATTTACGCAATATAACCATTTTGTCAATATAGTCTTCAATATCCTTAGGCGTTAACGGAAATATCTCAATTACTTGTATATTGCCTTTTGGTAAAAATCCCCTATCTCTTGATGTAATTCACACCTTATTATTGGGATTACATGTTGAAAAAAATCCTACAATTTTTTTGTGAAGCTCATCCCTTACTTCTTTCGGCACTTCATCTAACGCATCCAATAAGAATATGCACCTCCCCATTTCGATATAATGCTGAATAAATTCTTTGCTTATAGCTTCTTTATCTAGCCCAGTTATATTAACCATTGATTCTTGAAAAAATTCAATCATTGATTTTTTGTTTGGATTACCATTTGAATAATACGTTTTTAAATCACAATATATCAATAAATAATCCTGACTACTATCAATATTCAGCTTACTGTAATTATTAATTATATTTCTTAAAAATAATGATTTTCCATACCCTGCACCGCCTACGACATAAATAATTTCATTATCACAAAATATATTTTTCCAGTTCTCCCTGAGCATTTCTATACGCTCATTTGATTCACACAGGAATCGCCTAAAAAATGGTTCTATTTTCCCGTCTGTTGGGTATAAAATTGGGGGAATATAAAAGTCATTAAATTTGTATTCTCCTAATAAATAGATAAACCCTACCTGATAAATTTGTTTGATGGCTTTCAAATAATCATTTTTTACAATATCAAATCTACTATCTCTGAGTACAATTTTCCCCTCTAGCATACGAGATATATTATCTAAAGTTTTCTTTATTTTTATCGTGCCTATATTTGAGTTTTGACTTGCTTCCTTTATATATACTGAGGTAATAATTTCTTTATCATATTGATCTTCTGTAAGAGTAACTGTCTCTTTTAATAATTCCCAAAACGTATTAATTGCTTCTAAAGAACGATCATTCGTTAATTCAGAATAATTTTCCACTATAATCTGTAACACATGATTCAAGCAATTATCTAAAATATTCATTTTTTCCGTTTCTTCAAAAATATTACATAATACCACATATGTAAAACATTCAATTACTAAATCATTAACTTGTGGCTGCCTAATAACTTTTTTAAATAATCCCCCATCTATTTTTTCTGAGATATCCTTAATTTTATCGGAATTTATTGTCACTTTTTCTTGTATAATTGCCTCAAAATCTCTATTTCCAAAAATAGGAGAAAATGCCTGACGGACTTTTTTATAAGCCTTATCTAATATGCTTATATAAATTTCTTGCATTTCGTTTTTTTGCTCTTTCATCTTTCTGTCCTTCCATTTATTTTTTTATATAATTTTATCAATCTGTTCTGGGATTGTAAACGTATTTTGACAAAAATTTACATTTTGTATTCTTTTGTGTTATAATATGCTTTGTCAATAATTACAAATTTATTGATTTAAATAAATTAAATGATATACCAACACTTAATGTCTATTATTATATTTAGATAACAAAAATTTGGAGCTTTACTTATGAAATTTAGTAAACATCAGAAAGAAATTTTAAAAAAAATAAATGAAGGTAAAGTTTTTAATATTACATCTTATTTAGAAACCTTTAATTTGCGGAACTTTATTAAGTATGATATGAATGAAGTTAATACATTATTCCAAAATGATCCTTTGCCAAAAAAATTTTACTATCCAAATAATATACCACCACGTCCATCAATGGTTATAAGTGAAAATGAGTTTTATAAACGAGAAAAAGAACATACTCTTTCTCCTGATAAATATAATTCTTTGAATATTAATCTTTCCTATACATGTGGTATACAACATAAAACTTTGGATGGCCTCACATTCACACTTGACTTTTATAAAGGGGTCTACGTTTCCACTTGTTTTGACAAAATAATAGAGTTTTTGTCTTTATGGCAGTATCTAAAGTCCGAAATGCTTATTTTAGATGCACCTTATGACCCCGGTAATGAAGATATTGGTATCTTTTTTTCAAAAACATCTTCTTATCCTATGGATTACTTGAAAAATTGGCAAGAACGCATTAAGGATATTGATTTTGTCAATCATACCTACAGCGATCAACACTATTTATCTGGATATAAATATATTTTCTCTGATGAATATTTTAATATATGTAAAGAATTTTGGAATCGAAGAATTTATAAAACCGCAAAATTGTCTCTTTTTATTCAAAAACGATTTCACACTACGGAAGAAAATATGCAAAACAATGCTTTAGTTGCTGCGTGGTTAGCGATCCTAGTTGCGGTTATATTACCATTTTTACCAATCGGAAATAATGACCTCAAATATATTGAAGATAAAATAGAGCAAATTGAATCTCAGCTTGACGCTACTAGAAATAATACATCTACGCTTCCGCAAATACAAAGTGAACTTACGGCTTCTTTATCTTCCCAAAAAGCTGAAGAGCTTATGGAGAAAATAGACAAGATCAGCTCTTTATTGGAAAATTATTTATTACAAGAAGAAACTAAACCTTAAAACAAAGGATTTTATCCGAATTATTAAAATTGCAAGAATCTTATTTTGAAATGAGAGCTGTGGATTAGTTTAGAGTAATTGCAGCTCTCATTTCTTTACTATTTTCCCTAGACATAAGTATTTCTATTAGTCTAAGCATTTTAAAGTATATGTTCTTTCCAATTATATACTAAAGGATAACAGCCTTTTAATCGCTTACTTAAAACAATGGTGAGAATATAAATTCCATATATTGTTTCTCATTATATTTTTTTACATAAAAATGCTTCTGATGTTATCCGTATACCAAGACACATACCATGCCGGAAGCTTTCTGCCAGCTCACAACCTGTATACTGGTTATAAGCATTTTCAAACTGATTTAGCAGTTCGACCTTTGATTCCGGTAATTTTTGTTCTAACTCTTTACGAACCTGTTCTATTTTCTTGACAGCGGCCTTGTACTCCTCTGTTTCAGGACGTACCTTTTCTGCCTGAGGAATCCCCTCGTCATACAATTCAAGAATTGCGCTTTTGTAATCCATAATTTTCCCCCTTTTGCTTTACTGTGTAAATAGTCCAGCCTTTCGGAAACTAAAAGTCTTTTTTGGATTGCCGCCACATACAATAATATGATCAAACAATTCTATACCTAAAAGCTGGCCTGCCTGAATGATGGTTTTGGTCATTTCATAGTCAGCTAAAGAGGGAGTGCAGGTCTGTCCAGGGTGATTATGTATTGCAATTACGCCAGTAGAGTTCAGAAGTATTGCCGTTTTAAAAAATTCTCTGGGATAGATATATGCGCCATTGACTGTTCCCTGTGTTATGCGGCTGCAAGCAAGAATATGGCACCCAGTATCTAAATAGATTGCCCAAAGCTCTTCCTTATCTGAACTAGATATTTTCTTAGCAATGGCTTTAACTGCTTTCTCTGGGGTATCCACTATCTTCTTAGTACCTATCTTTCCATCTTTAACCAACTTGAGATTGATAATCTGTAGCCCTTGTTCTGACTTCTTTTTACCCATTTCTTCTACCTCTACAACATATACAGTATAGTTATCTTTTGTGTATACTGTTTCTATAACTCTATAAGTCAATCATTATACACACAATATACAGCCCTAAGTCCCAGTGTATTTATCCACCAGAATCAGGATAATTTCCACAACTCCTACCGCATCTTCTTCTATCGCAAATTCTTTCACACATCTCCATATATTTTTCATTTGTCACCTCGCATTTCTGTTGCCCTGTGCTTTTTTATCCTCCATAAAAGGAAAGACCCGCAGGCAGCATAATTACTGCCATTACCACCAGCAGCATCAGTACCATTGGCAAAAGCAGTTTCGTTGCTGCCGCTTCGCCAAGTACTCTTGCTTTTCTTTTTCTTTCTTCCCATGCTTCCACAGATTCTTTTTCCAGCAGATCCGACAGATGCCTGCTTCCTTTCTGAAGATTTTGGATCAGCAGTGTTGCAAGTGTTTTATATTTTACCTGTCCACATCGCTCTCCAAATCTTCGATATGCCTCTGCCTCAGAAATTCCACTGTCCATTTCATAACATGTTGTCCGGATTTCTTCATAAGCCGCCCGCTCTTTTCCATTTTCTTTTTTTCCATAGTCCAGAGCGATCTTCTGAAATGCCTTTCTTGCAGTTAAACCAGCCTGTACCAGAAGTGTAAATTTCATGATCAGACCGGGATAATCCATCAGCATCTGCTCTTTTCTTTTTGCCTGGACAGTCTGCTTTTCCCTCTCTTTGCCAATTACCACCGCAAGTGCGGCTACCAGGCCAAGTGCGGCGATCAGATTTCCTTTCGTATCTTTCGGCTGCTCCCATTCCAGATGTTTTCCATTCCACGTATCCGGGAGATAATAATATTCCGGATCATTCTTTTTCTGGTTATACTGTGCGATCATATCCTGCAGTTCTTTCTCGCGCTGCTGTTCTTCGCTCAGTTCTTTTTCCGGCTCTGTCTCTTCTCCGGTATCTTCCGTTTCTTTCTCCGGTACCTGTACATACAGAGAACCAGATTCTTTTCCGTCTACAGATACTATGAATTTCTCTTCGTAAGCACCTGTCTCCTCTTTTTCCATACGGTAACCGGATGAATACACCGTGCCTCCTCCACTTTGTAATGTCAGGAGCATTCCGACGATGTTTCCGGCAAGTGCCACCAGGATAAAAAGTTTCTGTCCTTCCGTATTTTCTGCCCATGGCGGAAGCCGCCCCAGTTTTCCGGCAAGAACTGCCCCCAGAATAACCATAAATATCACAATATGTACCCACATCTCACACACCTACACTTCTATATCTACAATTTTCACACCCAGCCAGTATGACAACCCATAGATTCCCATACATACTGTCATTGCACAGATACCAAAAGGATTTCCATAAAGCACATCCAGAAATCCTGGCGATGTCAGTTTCAGATAACAGATGATTCCTGCCGGCATAATGCTCATAACCATCTGTTCTGCTTTTTTTGTAGCCAGTGTTGCCTCAATTTCTTTTTTAACTTCAATCTTGTCTCCAAGCATTCGTGCTACTTTCTGAAGCACCTGTGTCATATCTCCTCCTGTCCGTTTCGCGGTATAAAATACTGCCGCAAAATTTTCAATATCTTCCACTCCACTGCGCTTTCCCAGGTCCAGAAATAATTCTTCAACCGGAACGCTTAAACGCAGCTGACTTTCGATATAGCGGAATTCATCCAGAATATCACTTCCTTTTTCATAAAGTCTTGCCAGATCCTTCACTGTAGCACGTACCGCGTTTTCTGCGGAATACCCTGCCTGCACCGCCACATTCATGGACGTCAGTGCATCACGGAACTGATAATTCAGATTTCTTTTCTGGCGAACAATGCATTTCTTTTTCTGTATTTTCAGAAAAAGTACCGGCAGGGGAAGCATAAACAGCAGTACCAGCAGGCTCTGATAAAACAGATAATCGACTGCTGCGCAGATGACAGCTCCTTCCAGAAGATATTTCGCTGCTTCTTTCACCGTAAATTGATACTTCCTGTAATCTTTCCTCGTAAATTCCCATTTCTGATTCTTTCCTTTCTGCTTTTTCATAATCTGATTCCCGCCCGTTCCATTTTTTCACGATGTAAAAGTTCTCCGGCCTTTACAAGCCCTTTTCCTTCTTCCCAACGGTAAAGAGGTCTGGTCTGAATCTCTCCGTTCTGGAATCCACACACCTCTGTAACTTCCAGCAGTTTTCTGCTTCTGTCCCTCATACGTCCGAGATGTACCAGAATATCCACCCCTGATGCAATCTGTCGCCGTATTGCTTCCAGCGGAAGATCAATTCCCATCAGTGTCATTGTTTCAATTCTGGACAACATATCACGGCTGCTGTTTGCATGAAGTGTGGAAAGACTCCCATCATGGCCAGTATTCAGACTCTGCAGCATATCCATGGCCTCTCCGCCTCGTACTTCTCCGACTATTATCCGGTCCGGCCTCATTCGAAGAGCCGATTTGATCAGATCACGAATTGTTACAGATACAGCCCCTGTCATATTCGCCATCTTTGCTTCCAGACACACAAGATTGTCAATTCCTCGGATCTTAAGTTCCGCATTATCTTCAATTGTGATCAGTCGTTCATCTTTCGGGATATATTCCGCAACAGCACCAAGAAAGGTTGTTTTTCCGCTGCCTGTACCACCACCGATCACAATGGAATATCTGGCCTGCACCAGTTTTTTCAGAAATTGTGCACATTCCTCTGTAATACTACCCAAAGAAATCAGCTTTTCCATAGTTATCGGATCGTCAGGAAAACGCCGGATCGTCAGGATCGGACTATTTAACGCTACCGGATAAACAACTACATTGACACGTGCGCCGTTTTCCAATCTTGCATCCACAATCGGCATGGATTCATTTACAACACGGTTACACCTCCCCACAATCTGCTGTATCACGTCCTCCAGCTTTTCTTTCGAGGTGAAAGTTTTATTCCATCTGGTAAGTTTTCCGGCCCTCTCCACAAAGATATTGTCCGGTCCGTTTACCATGATCTCCGTTACGCTTTCATCTTCGATCAGTTCCTGTAGAACATCCAGCTTTCGCACAGAACAGAACAGTTCCTGCCGAAGCCCCACTTTTTCTTTCAGGGAAAAAAACAACTCTTTTGACTGATTCAGTATCAGTTCATCGATCACCTCCAGGATTTCCTCATCAGACAGTTCCCTGGATACATCCAGCTGCTCCATAAGCAGATCATGTATTTCTCTGAATTTTTCTCTGTTCATGACCGCTCCTTTCTCAGAAGACTACGGATATAATCTCCCAGTTCACTCCAGACCAGCTGTTCTACATAAGTCTCGGAAGATATGTTATCCATATGAAAAGGCAAATGCACTTTTTCTGTTTTTTCCAGAATTTTTTCTTTATTCCAGATCTTCAGCAGATTTTCAAACTGCGTCATTTTGCATACAGAAACTGTATCATTCAGGACCGGCATATAAATTCTGCTGCACAGATCCAGAAGCTGAAAATTTTCATCTACATTTCCTCCCATATCCAGGATCAGCACTTCGTAGGAACTGTGCAACGTTATTTCCTGCAGAAGACGTTCCCAGTCTTCCCAGCATACCGTACGGATATCTGAAGGCATCCGCACAGGAGGTATAAAGTCCAGATTATTGATCGTCTGGATCATTCCGTTCATCCTGTGGATCAGATTCTCGTTTCCCTGTCTTACATAGTAAAAAAGATCGCTCAGATTCGTGGAAAATGATTTCCCAAGCAGTTCTTCAAATCCGGAATACTCTTCAAGATTCAAATAAAGAACAGCTCGTTCTCTGGCCAAAATCTGTCCAAGCGCAAGAGAAAACGATGTCTTCAGACATCTTCCAAGGGGTGAAAAAACACCTACGATCTCCATTGTTTTCTTCAGGGCCGGAAACGCTACCGGATTCAGCGCTTTCTCTTCTCCATAACAGGCCATTACTTCCCGTATTACATCTGCAGAAGACTGGTATTTATACACACTTGAATACTGATCCAGTTCCGGTGGGTGTACTCCCTCCGAAAGAATGATGATCTTCCCTATTCCGATCTCACGGATTTCTTTCCGCATAGCCTTATCGGAAATCAGCAGCAACTCAATATGATTTTCTTTTCCATAGGCAAGCAGACTCTCCGCTGTTGTAAATGCCTGGATTTCAAAAGGAAGATTTCTTTTCTGGTTCAGATAGTCCATGAAATTGAATGCATAATCCACCTCCAGATCACAGACTGCAAATATGTTTTTCTTCAATACACACCTCCTGCATAAAGCAATGCACTCAAAAAGATCGGCACTGTAAAATGAAAATTCTCCGGATGCTTCATTCCTTTTCTGTAATAAGGACGGATTTCGCCTGTACAGTAAAATTCATTCATATACTGATATAAATAGAGGATTCGCTGGCGGATACCGCCTGTAGAAATAAGAATTGCCAGAGAAATGCCTGCACCTGCAAGCAATGAATAAACGATACATTCTGTAACTGTCCGTGGACCCATGATTCCACCCAGAGCACACAAAATCTTAACATCTCCCGCTCCAAGCATCCGGAATATAAACAGAATTCCGAGAAGAATAAGTGGAACTGCTGCTCCTGTCAGGAATATGATCATGCCTTTCGGCCCCTTTTCCAAAAGCTGTAGTAAAAAACCTGCCATAATCGAAAAAAGTACCCAGCTATTATCCACAGCTTCCTCTCTGAGATCCATCCAGACGGCCATCGCAGAGATTACTACGGATAAAAAACCACCCAAAGATATACATGCCTCCTTCCATAAAATATATGTTTATTCAGTTATCATAAATGTGGAATTTCCCGCCTGACCTGGCGGTGATCGATACCAGAAGATCTCTGGTGAAACTTATTATAGGATTCTTAAAAGCTTTTGTCCAGCATTTTCGTTCGACAAATTCTGACATTCGGACAGATCTCTGCAACACACCTCTGCGCCGGATATCCTGATGACATTTTTGATGACACCCTGGTTCTTTAACGCTTTTCAAACAACGAAAAAAGCAGTTAGAATAAGGTTTCTAACTGCTTTCAGCTAATAGCCAGTACGGGAATCGAACCCGTGTTTCCGCCGTGAGAGGGCGGCGTCTTA
>ENA-OPDJ01000255-OPDJ01000255.1-human-gut-metagenome-genome-assembly--contig:-NODE-255-length-50179-cov-5.692143_pt1 | contig 50179 bp, 77 predicted proteins | sample MGYA00241621_ERZ501505 | MGnify/ENA primary metagenome ERZ501505 (study PRJEB25962, sample SAMEA2042624) | human gut metagenome | biome: human gut; feature: human-associated habitat; material: faeces... | reverse complement strand
CCCGCAGACACGAAGCCATCCAAGAAGTTTTACTACATATGAGAGAACTGGGTTATGACTGGGAATATGTTGATGTGGAAGAATATGTTAAGAAGAAGCAAAAGTTTGGTAAGTGTAAAACCTTAGTTATTAAGGGTAAAGATGGAGCAGAAACTAAATTGTTTGATAGTGCACTAAAAGTTAGTTTTAGATGTGATGGTATAATAAGAAGAATAAGCACAGATGAATACTTCTTATTCGAGTTCAAAAATCAGACATCTTTTAAGTATGCAGATAAAGAGTGTGTGGATGAAGCACACGTTGACCAAGTTACTTGCTACTGTACTTTACTTGATTTAGATAAAGCTTTTGTACTCTATGAGAATAGAGACGTATGTAACTTGGAGTGTCCTGAGATATTTGAAGTTACAAGCAAGATGAAGCAGGAACTCTGTATTGATAAGATTATGGAGTGTGAAGGATATGTGGAAAGAATGATAGCTCCACCTAAAACTGATAATCCTAAGAATTGTAGATGGTGCGCTTATAAGACAATCTGTAAGAAAGTAGGTTAGTAGTTATGAGTTATTATTATATGGGAATAGACCCTGGAAAAAGTGGAGCTATAACTGTTATGAACCAGTTATCTGATAATGGAAAGATATACATAGATTCTAAACCATTTGATGAAGAGGTACTTATTAATATATGTAAGGAGTTATGTGGCGAAGAAGTTAAGTGTTGCTTGGAAAAAGTTAATGCTATGCCAGGTCAAGGTGTTACTTCAATGTTTAACTTTGGACAGAACTTTGGGTTTATACAAGGTGTACTAAAATCTTTTGGAATACCTTTCCAATTAGTACCACCGCAAAAATGGAAAAAAGAATTTAGTGTGACTTCAAATAAGAATACTTCTATTGATTGTGCTAGAAGACTTTTTCCTAACATTTCTTTAAAAAGAACCGAAAGGTGTAAGAAAGATGATGATGGAATAGCAGAGTCTATGCTTATGGCAGAATATGCAAGGAGAAGATTATGAGTAGAAGGAATGTATCAGAAACAGATAAAGTTATGATAAAAGTAGATAATACTTCTAAGATTGTAGCAGAAGTGTCAGAACACTTGACTAATAAATACTTGTCTGATTTAGATAACCAGTTAGATACCATCAGAAACCGGTTAAATTCGCAAGAAATTATAAGTGATGATACTTTGGAACACTTAATATTAGACCTTGCTAATTCCTTATATTTTGCGTGCTCAGCACAAGAAGATTTAGGTATAAAAGAAGATACTTGTAAAGCTATAAGACAAGAAGTATTTAATAAAGCAAGAGAGCAAGCAAAAGGAACTGTTGCTGATAAAGATATGGCAGGCACATTAGCATCTCAAACCGAAACTATAACATTGGCAATATATAGTAGAGCATATAAGAAAGTTAAGTTAAAAGTAGAAGCAGGTTATGAGATGCTAAATTCTCTTAAGAAAGTTATGAATAAGCGTATAACTGAGATGGAATTATCTCAATCAAGGTATATGGGAGGACAACCAGATGAGCGAATTAGATAGTATTATAAAAAATCTTAATAGAAAAATGAAGATAGGAAACATACAGTTAGGTGTAGAATTCCAAGATATCAAGAAAATACCTTTTTCCAGTTGTAGATTAAACTATATGACTTATGGTGGTATACCATTGGGAAGGATTGCAGAATTTAGTGGTGCGGATGGTTCTGGTAAGACAACTACTGCACTTGATTTAGCGGGTCAAGCTCAGAAGTTATTCCCAGATAAAAAAGTACTTGTCTGTGATATAGAACATACTTTTGACCCAGTTTGGGCAACCAAGTTGGGTGTTGATGTAGAGAATATACTTTACTTTGACCCAGATAGTATGGGAGCAGAAGAAGTATTTAATACTCTAATAGAGATTATAGATAGTGGTGAGATATCATTAGCTATACTAGACTCTATAGGAGCAATGGTAAGTATGCAAGCTAATGAGAAAGAGATAGGGGAGAGAACTTATGGTGGTATCAGTATGAGTTTAACAGAGTTTTCTAAGAAGATAACACCTATCCTTGCTAGAACCCACACTGCCTTTATTGGTATAAACCAGATTAGAGATGATATGAATTCTATGTATGGTGGCACAACTACCACAGGAGGAAGAGCTTGGAGACATAGCTGTACTACTAGATTATCATTTAGGAAAGGCAATTTTATAGATAATAATGGCAATGCACTTTCCAGAGCTTGTGAGAATCCAGCAGGAAATATAGTTAATGTCTCACTTGATAAATCTAAAGTTTGTCCACCTGATAGAAAAGTAGGATTCTACACACTTAGATATCTTACTGGAATAGACTATATCTCAGATATGTTTGATGTAGGTATAAAGGTAGGATTGATAGTTCAGAGTGGAGCTTGGTATAGTTTGCTTGACACAGAAACAAGTGAGGTATTGCAAGACCCAGATGGGGAACTTATTAAGTTACAAGGTAAACCTAAATTCTTGGAATATATTAAAGAAAATCCAGATATTGCAGATTATATAGCATCAGGGATTGAAGATTTACAGTAATATAAAGCAGGAGATTATCCTGCTTTATTTTTTTTTAATAAATTTTAAAAAACCTATTGCACTTTCCAGATTTATGTGTTACAATGAAATAGTAATAAATATTAAATATATGGAGGTGCATATTATGAAGATTTTTAATTGTGGAAGGTTTGAAGAAATAGAACTTGGACAGAAAGTGCTTGTTGCACGGTGTGGTTCCGGACATACTATATTTGGTGAGTTTGGAACAATAACAAAATTTACAAAGACACAAGTTGTAGTTACAACAGATAGTGGAACTATTGTTAAGACAGACTTAAATCTCAATACTATTGGCAAAGCTAATAAGAATGACTACTTTGTAAGTACAAAAGTGAGCAACCGTGATAATCTTATAGTTAGTAAAGTACATTATTGGAATGACCAGAAGTGTTGTATGGAGTATAAGTAATAAAGGAGTCTACAGATGAAGAATTTTATTATATCAACATTATTAATAGTTATATTAAATATGATGGACGGTTGGTCAATTCCAATGGGTGTTGGAAGAATACTTTATAGTTTAGTACTTATAGTATTATTAGATATTGTTATTGTTGAACTTGAAAGAATTTGGAAATATGGAAGGAGGTATAATCCGTGATTAGTGTATTTAGTCAGATTCATAGATTCAAAGAACAGTCATTTGAACTTGGTAAAGAATTTAAGATTGTACTTCCAAGTAGTGATGGCAAAGAAAAAGATAGTTCATTATTATGTCCAGTTAATAAGATGACTGTTGGTAATACTTATAAGATTCAAGTAAAGAAGTATATGACTGAGCCAGCAACTACTACATTTGATTTCCATACTAAATGGAATGATGATAAACCTATGCCACTTGTAGTTATGCAAGGCAGAGTTATAAAAGAGACTAGAGGTATGTACCAGATGGAATTACAAGGTAAAGCTGAACCAACTTCAATCTGTATGTGCTGTGGAAGAACTCTTAGTAATCCAATCTCGAAGTTATATGGTATAGGACCAGAATGTAGTGCAAAAGCTGGTATATTAAGAATTGAAACTGAAGAAGAAGCAAAAGAAAAGTGGAATATCTTAGTTGAGCAGATAGGAAGTGTAACTTGGAAAGGTTGGGTTATAAAGTCAGCAATAAAGAAATGGGAGGAGATATAAATGATAGATGTTAAGTTTAAGTTGGATATAGATAAGCATAATATAAATCTATTCCATAACGGTTATAACAATCCGGATAAGAAATTTATATGTAAGCAATGCGGAACTAAAGTTACTCTTGATGATAGTTATTCTAATAAAGGTAAAGACTTACTCTGTATTGGTTGTATTAATAAGAATGCTAGAGAGTTAGATATGTCTGTTGCTGAATATGCAAAAAGATATATATGGTAGATAAGGAGAATAAAAAGTATGGATAAGTCAACAAGGTATTATAGTGATAAGCAGGAAAAGCATATTGCTCGAGTAACTGGTGGTGCAGTAACACCAAATTCAGGTGGTACAAAATTCGGCGGAGGTGATGTTATAGCGGAACCTATACTTATTGAAGCAAAGACTCTTACTAGAAAGCAAGGTTCTTTTTCAGTTAAGAAAGATTGGATAGATAAAGCATTTGAGCAAGCATTTGAGCAAGGTATGGATGAAAGTGTTTTGGCTTTTCAATTTGAACCAGAAGGAGAAAATTATTATGTGCTAACTGAGAAGCAGTTTCTGGAATACTTAAGACATAGGCAGGAAGAATACTATGGAAATTATTAAGAAAAAACCTGTGGCTCCTTGTAAGGATTGCGAAGATAGATTTGTGGGTTGTCACAGTACTTGTACTGAATATCAGAAGTATAAGAAAGATATATCAGATTTTAATTATCAAGTTAAATTAAGTAGAGAATTGTCTGACTCAGCTAGACAGTTCACAATAGACCAGTGTTTAAAGAATAGAAGGAGGAATAAATAATGACTGGCAAGGAATATGTAGAATTAGCAATGAGAACTAATGATGGAAGATGTAAGGAAAGACTACAAAGCAAGATTGATAGTAATATGCTTGTAGACATAAGTGAAGTTTTAAATGCTTCATTAGGTCTTTCTGGTGAAGTAGGTGAACTTAATGATATGGTAAAGAAATTTATCTATCACGGAACACCCATGGATGAAGCACATTTTAAGAAAGAAATGGGAGATATACTTTGGTATTTAGCTTTAATGTGCCACGCTTGCGGTTATGACTTGGATACTATTATGGAAATGAATATAGATAAGTTAAAAGCACGATACCCAGAAGGTTTTGATATTCATAAAGCAAACAATAGACAGAAGGGAGATATTTAGTTATGGCAAGAACAAGTTTAGCAGTTAAGTACAGACCTAGAACATTTGATGACTTGACTGAGCAGTCAGCAATAAAAGATATATTAGAAGAGCAGATTAAGACTAAGACATTCCAGCACGCTTATTTATTTACAGGTCCAGCAGGAACAGGTAAGACAACATCTGCTAGAATATTTGCTGATATGATAAACCAGAATAAAGGAAACCCGATAGAAGTGGATGCAGCTTCTAATAGTGGTGTGGATAATATTAGGCATATTATTGATGATAGCAAGAAGAAAGCCTTGGATGCTGAGTATAAGATATATATTATAGATGAGTGTCACTCGCTTAGTAGTGGAGCCTGGCAAGCAATGCTAAAGTTGTTAGAAGAACCACCAAAGTATAGTATATTTATCTTGTGTACGACCGACCCACAGAAGATTCCTGCCACTATTATGAGCAGAGTACAAAGATATCAGTTTAATAAGATTAGTAATTCTGGTATTGAAGATAGGTTACATACTATACTACATAATGAGTTAGAAGTAGGTGGTGAAGTTCATCCAGAAGCCGTATCTTATATAGCTAAGATTGCCAATGGCGGAATGCGTGATGCTATAACTATGATGGATAAGTGTTTATCTTTGTCTAATCATCTGACCTTAGATAATGTACTAAAAGTTGTGGGAAGTGAAGATTATAGCACATTCTTTAAGTTATTAAAAGGATTATGTAGCAGAGATTTAACTTGTATTGAGATTATAGATAATGTGTTTGCTGATGGCAAAGATATAAAGCAGTTTATGAAAGAATTTTCTAAGTTCATTTTAGATTGCCAGAAATATGCTATATTTAAGAATATGGATTATCTAACAATACCCGCAACCAATGAGATGGAAGAAGAATTAAAATCATTAGATAGTGATAGTACATTCTCAGTAATGCGTACTATAATGGATATAAATAATCAGATAAAGTATGATGCTGACCCAAAAACTTTGGTGCAGATGGGATTAGTGTTATATTGCAAGGAAGGAGTGTAGTAGCATATGGTAGGACAAGAAAAGAATACTAATATGCTAGTTAACTGGAGACTAAAAAAATCAGTACCTAGATTTATATTAATTGAAGGAGAAGAAGGCAGCGGTAGACTAACATTAGCAAAAAGTATAATCAAGATTCTAAATGCTACCGGAGTTATTGTAGGAAATAGTATTGATGATGTTAGAAAAACTATAGAAAATGCGTATAATGTGCAGTCAACTACTGTCTATATATTCAGAAATGCAGATGATATGTCTTTAAATGCTAAGAATTCTTTACTTAAGGTTGTTGAAGAACCTCCAAATAAAGCATATTTTATTATGACTCTTAAAAGTATTGATGGTACACTTGATACCATAAAGAGTAGAGGTACGCTTATTAAGATGCAACCATATACTAAAGAACAGTTGAAAACCTTTACATCTGACGACTTGGTTATTAAGTATTGTAATACACCAGGTAAATGTAAAAACTTAGATAGAATGCAGATTCTGACGGCAGAGACCACGGTAAATGAAGTTATAGATGGATTAGTTAGTAAGTCCGGAACAAAGATACTAAAAGCTTGTACTAAACTAAAGTCCAAAGAAGCAGAAACTGATAAGTTAGATTGTAGTTTGTTTCTATCTGTATTTGAAAATCTTATAGAAAGTAATATAAGTAGTTTATATATATACTTAGAGTGTCTTACTCATATTGAGAAGTGTAAAAGAGAACTCACAAGTAAAAGTATAAATAAGAAAGCTAGTATAGAATGTATGCTTATAAAGATTCTGGAGGTATTTAAGAGTGCAGAAATTTCCAAGAAGATGGACTGATAAAGATAAGATAGATTTTTTACAAAGAAAAGTAATAATAAATTCTATAATATACTATGAGCTGAACACTTCTAAGATGACAGATAGAGAGTATGATGAATTAAGTAGACAACTTGTTGATATGCAGAAAGATTATCCAGATATTAGTAATACTCAGTATGGGTATGTTATGTATGATTTTGATGGAACAACTGGGTTTGACTTATATAGTAGACTTAATGATAAAGATAAAGCATATCTAAAGAATATTGCTCAGCATATTACAGGAATTGGAAAGAAAAAAGAAACTAAAAAACCTAGTAAAGTGACTAAAAGGAGGCTATTCTAATGGAATTAGTAAAACTTATGCAATCAATATCTAATAGTAATCCGCCTAAGTATTCTATATGGTTTGGAGAAGAGCAAAAGATATTAGATATATACCTTAGTAAGATTGCAGATATTGGATATAAGATAGTGCACTGTGATAATGTATCTTCTGTACTAAGTCGTATTGATAAGAAATCTTTGGACAAGTCAGTTAAAGCTTATGTGGTTACTGAAGATTCTGAATATACAAATAAAGAAGATAAATGGGAAAGTGTGAAAGATATAGTTAATTCCAGTAAGCATATACTTATACTTCGGTATGCTAATATTAATAAAACTAGAAAATTCTATACAAGAAATAAAGAAATCTGTGTAGAGTTCAATAAATTAGATACCAGTGTATTAATTAACTATATACTTAATATAATCCCAGAGCTACCCGAGAATAATGCGGAGAAACTATGCAATATGTGTGGTAATGATTATGGCAGGATACTATTAGAGTGTGATAAGATAACTCATTATATGAATGCCACAAAACTTAAGGCCGTTGATGCTTTTGCTATGCTAATAAACCAAGATGCTATCTATGCAGATATAGGAGATATAACTTTTGAACTTACAGATGCCGTACTTTATGGCGACTTAGAAAAAGCAGGTAAAGTATTACAAGAAGCAAAACTTAAGAATGAACCTTCAATGGTAATAGCAAGTATCTTATATAATGGTTTTAGAAATATGCTAGCTTACCAAGGACTCGGAAAAGACAAATCTAATCCAGGTATTAGAACAGGTTTAACTGGATGGCAAATACAGCAAGTTAAGAAAAATATAGGTGGTTATAGTAATAAAGAACTAGTCAGAAATATGATTATATGCCAAGAAGTTGAAAGTGGTATAAAGAAAGGTTTGATTGACGAAGACGTGGCTTTAGACTACTTAGTTGTTAGTTGTCTGCAGTAATTTTCTACAAATTTTAAAAAACCTATTGCACTTTCCAGATTTATGTGTTACAATAAAGTAGTAATAAATATTAAATATATGGAGGTGTTCTTATGAAGAATGAGAAAATTATTGCAACAATTAAGAAGGTATTGGAATTATCAAAGAATAATCCATCCGAAGAAGAAGCAAAGGCAGCAGCACTGAAAGCACAAGAATTATTAGCAAAGTACAATATTAAAGAATCAGATATTAATGATGAAACTTCTGAGAATATTGTAGAAAAGTTTACTGATGTGGGTTTGGCAAAATGGAAGTATTCACTAGCATCAGTAATAGCTAGAAATTTTAGATGCCAGATGTTTATGTGTGGAAGAAGAATTTACTTTTATGGGTATGAGACAGATACTGAAGTAGCTTGCTCAACTTTTGAATACCTATATAAGGTAGGTGATAAGAAAGCTAATGCTTATACTCGTAAAGTTAAGAAAGAAGTAGGAAGTGCTTCTGGAGTTTATAATTCTTTTACTTATGGTTTTACTTCTGGTGTTAAAGAAGCATTGGATGCACAGTGTACCGCTCTTATGATTGTTATACCTGAAGAAGTTAAGGAAAGCTATGCTGAATATTCTAAAGATTTTGGCACAAAAAACACTTCTATTAGTATTAGAAGTAATGGAAGAACATACGGTCATACTAAACAAGCAATGTATGAAGGAAAGCAGGAAGGAAAATCAGCTATGTCTGCTAGACAGATTGGATGCTAAGGAGGGATTATATATGAAGAAATGGCAATCAAAGAAGCAACTTAGGAATAGGATAGCATACCTTGAGGGTATGCTAGACTGTTCAAAACCTACTATAAATATATTAGAAAAAAATATTACTGAGTTTGGATACTCACTTGACCTTGAAGAAAGAATACCAGTAGATTGTATAAAAAGAGATATAGCAAGACGTCTGGGAGATATGCTCTTACCACATATCCATTGGGATGTAGGTGTGAATACTATGACTGGTAATAAGACGCTTAAAGGATTTATAAAAGTGGTAATTGATAAATAAGGAGGTTACAGTTATGTATAATATTAGGTTAAATCTTGGTCCAGACCCTAATGAAGGACAACGTGTTAGAATATTAGATTTACCTCATAGATGTGTGTCTCATAATAGTCACTACAGAAGTCTGGTAGGTAAAGAAGGTACCGTTGTTAGAGTTTCTGGAATAAAGGTTGGTGTAGACGTAGATGGTGTAAATAATGAAGCATCTAGTTATGGATGCTTTTGGTTTAATCCTGAAAATTTAGAAGAAATTAATAATAAGGAGGGTAATAAGATGAATATTAAGTTAGAAGGATATAATAAAGTAGCAATGGTAAGTATTGATGGTTCGGACAAGACATATGCTTATGCTCTATATGATGATACCATTAAGGTTAGTGACTATGTATTAGTTACAGGAGTAGCTGAAGGTAAGTTATGCTTTATAGCAGATATAAAGAGTGTGGACGAAGTTAGATTGGATATTAATCAAGAAGTTATCTGTAAAGTTGACTTATCCGATTATATGGATAGAGTTGATAGAAGAAAAAGAAAAGAAAAACTTAAGAAAGAGATGGCTGAGAGAAGAAAGATTATTGAAGCAAGCAGGTTAGATGAGATGTATGCAAAAGAAGATAAAGTTTATGCAGCTATGCTAAATGAACTTAGGGGGTTATAATATGGAATATCTATTTGTGCTTAAAGATAAAGGAACAAGTAATCAAGGTTGGTGGTTAAAGATTACTGATGCTGAGCAACTGATTGATTATATAGAAAACACTGACTTCCACGCTGACCAGATAATTCAGAATTACCTTGAAGGCAAAGAATTCAATAGCGAAAGTAATAAGCATTGACCTTATCCTGAGTATTACTCACTTACTCAAGCAATAGTTTTATTTTCTCAAAGTAAACATCTTAATATATTTGATGGTATAAGATTATTTAGACAAGAGCTAGCATTTACCCAGTTACACACAATAAGGCAGTGTGGCGGTATCTATATAAATAGAAAAGGTGGTTATCACGCTATAAATGATTCTGACAAAGAATATGGTTTTGTTAGACGTAAACATCTGGTATTTCCAAGTTTTAAACTTAATGATATAAGAATAAAGAAGTTTGAAGGCGGTAATCATTATTATGCTTATATTGATGATATGCAAGTAAGAGATGATAATACAGTAAAATGGAATACATATGAAGAAGCTTATAACTTTGCAAAAAGTATAGTTGAAGATTCTGAGGAGGTCGTCAATGCTTAATACTTATAATGCCACTATGAAAAATAATAATAGTTTCCACATAAACGCAGTGTGTGGTACGTTGGTAAAAAACTATAAAGAATCTTATTTTTTAAGGTTTCAGTTAGGAAGTGCGCTAGAAAAATCTTTACTTAATCTAAACCCTTATGTCCATGACCCAAGTTATGGTGATTGGAAGTCTAACCATCATAAACCTGTAGTTGTTCTTCAAGTTATGTGTGCCGGAGGTAAGGATGGTGATATGTTTATAGCTGAAGTTATAGACAAAGAAGTATTTGATAAGTTAGGAGGTACAGAAAACTATGATGAATGAGTTGGAACAAACTACTTGTAAAAGGTGTGGCAGGAAGCTTAGAAATCCCAAAGCAATAGAATTAGGTATGGGTGCCACTTGCTGGAAGAAATTTATGGAAGAAGATAATCATAAAAAACTATTTAGTTATGAAAAAGAACCAGCAGAAAGCAAAATAGAATAAAACTTGTAAAAAATACTATATCTTTGTATAATCTAATTATCAAATAGAAAGGAGATAATTAGATGAAAGCAGGAGCAACTTATAATCTTATGGTAAAGGTTCCAGATATAACCGACTCTTCTATGGACATAATAGATAAGATTATATTTACTTTACAAACTAATAGTGGAAATATGGTTCAGAAAGTGTATCCAGAAGCAGTTACACTAATGCAAGATATCTTTATTATACCTTTAAGTCAACAAGATACAGAAACACTTGAGGGGCTAGTTAAGTTAGAAGCACAAATAAACTATAGTAATAAAGCTGTCCAGAAATCCTATCTAAAGACATTTACGATAAGCGAGACATTAGCAACTGAGAAAGTTGATGATGATAAACCAGATTCCGTGCATAACTTAGAATTATTATTAAAGATAATTGGGTCGGATACTTTAGTAGTGGATATAAATCCAGAGTTAGCAGAGCAACTTATAACTGAGATAAATAAGATTTATCTACAGATGCAGCAATTACAAGCAGATATAACTGAGCAAGTTATATCAGCTCAGAAAGCTATAAGTGTTCAGCAAGAAAGTGCATTAAATAGTATAGTAAACCAGAAAGACGCAAGTTTAAATAGTATTAGCGAAGTAGCTAATGCAAAGATTGGGGATATAAATAATATAGCAACCAGTCAGATTAATGCAATTAATGCCACAGCAACTTCTCAGTTACAAGCAATGTCTCAGAGCATTGATGCCTTAGTAAATGCAAAGATACAAGATATCCAATCTATTGTAGATGCTAAGTTAAGTGATATAAATAATACCGCAGCAGCTCAGATTACTGCCATAAACAACTCAGCCGTTGCCGCTATAGACGCAGCGAATAAATCTATATCACAAGCAGCCCAATCTCAGATTGATGGTATTAACCAAGTGGCATTAGGCAAGATATCAGATATTAATACAATAGCACAATCTCAGATTGATGCTATTAATAATACTGCTCAAGCACAGGCATCAGCATTAGACACACAAGCAGAGAGAATAATGAATAATCTTGGTATAAAGGCAGGAAATATTACTGGCGTAACTTATACAGACACAGAAGATACGGATGTAAGTCAATATAATTATATAAGTTTTGGTTATATTACTTATGAGAACACTTACAATACATTATTACCAGCAGTTTTTATATCAGTAACATTATACAAAGTTAAAGACAATGAAGTAATAGAAACTATAAATTCTATATCTTCAAATACCTATTATGATGTCTCAGATTGTGATGCTATTAGAATTAATGTGAGTTATCAAGGCGGTACAGGTAAAGATATTAGTTTAGAATATTCATTATCAAGATATTAAGGAGGTATATTAATAATGGCAAGTAAAAATACATTAACTTGGGAAGAGCAAGAAGAAATAAGAAGGCAAGTAGATAGTTTATATATGGAAATAAAGTCATATGACTATATAGGTGTTAAGATAGCAACTGGTGTATCTACAATAGAAGAATATGCAGAAGAGATAGCATATGTAGAAACACTTAGAGAGAAGATTAGAGAACTTTCAGCAAAACTTCCGAAGTATGATACAGTATAATACTTAACAAATACTTAACATTTAGCACACAGATTCTAAACGGATTTGTGTGCTTTTTATTTACATTAAGTAAATATTCTGTTATATTTTATTTAAGTTATTGGAGGTTAAGATATGGCAAACCAGCAAGGGTTGATGTATAAACTACAATTAGCATTAAAGCAGAAAGGTTATATTATAACTATAAGTACATCTCAATTTTATTCCAGAGAGCAAAACCGGTACATAAAAAGGTATATGCTGAAAAGAAATAATAAAGAAATATATAGTTCATATAGTAGTATAAAGATAATAAAGCATCTAGCAACTATATTAAGTATAATAAAAACCTTAGATTATAAACAAATAAATAGTAAAGCAATAGATACCATTGTAAAGATAAGATTGGAGGACTTATATAATGGCAAAGACAATTAGAAGAAAACGTATTAAGCCAGATTATCTTAATCAAAAACAGTTTGAGTTTTATGAGAATTATCTAGCAACTAATAATATCACACAGTCAGCAATAGATGCAGGATATAGTGCAAAGACAGCGAGTCAACAAGGTTCAAGAATGTTAAGTTCGATAAAAGGACAAACTTACATAGCAGAACGTATGGCTGAGTTAGATGCTGACAAAGTAGCGACTGCAGATGAAGTTTTAGAATATTTAACTTCAGTAATGAGAGGAGAAGTACAAGACCAGTTTGACTTAGAGCCTTCACTGGCAGATAGAACAAAAGCAGCAACTGAACTAGCGAGAAGATTAGTTGATACTAAACCAGCTGTTATACCAGTTAAGATTGTGAATGATATTCCAAGACCAGCAAAAAAGGAGGATAATGATGTTTCCAGTTAGACAGCAACAAGAAGAAATAACTGTTCCTTTGACTGATTGTATTGGTCAAGCGTTTTATGATATGCACTGGGATATTGTTGATGGAAACCATACTTATTATGACTGCGTAGGGGGAAGAGGTAGTCTTAAATCTTCAGTAATCAGTTTAGAAATAATCTTAGGAATGATGGAAGATAAAGATGCTAATGCTTTGGTGTATAGAAAAGTAGCAGATACAATAGGCGACTCAGTGTATGAGCAAATATGCTGGGCGATTGATAAACTGGGTGTAACTGAGTTATGGCACTGCACCAAATCTCCTTATAGGTGTACTTATAAACCTACAGGACAGAAGATAGTATTTAAAGGTTTGGATAAAGCTAAAAAATCAAAGTCAGTAAAGACACAGTTTGGCTACTTTAAGTATTTATGGTTTGAAGAATTGGACGAGTTCAATGGAGAGCAAGAATTAAGAACAGTACAGCAGTCTGTATTAAGAGGTGGACCAAAGTTCGTAGTATTTAGGAGTATGAACCCACCCAGAAGTAAAACTAACTGGGCAAACTCGTTCATAGAGCAAGATAAGTTAAGAAGTGATGTATATGTATCAGAAACAACTTATCTTCAAGCTCCGAAGGAATGGCTAGGTCAGCAATTCATTGATGATGCTGAATGGCTAAAAGAAATAAACCCAAAAGCTTACGAGCACGAGTATCTAGGTAAAGCAGTAGGAACAGGTAATAATGTATTTGATAATATAGTAGGTCGAGAAATAACAGATGAAGAAATAGCATCTTTCGACCATATACATATGGGTATTGACTGGGGTTGGTATCCTGACCCATTCCACTGGGGCAAGATGCACTATGATGCTAATAGAAGAAAGCTATATATCTTTGATGAATATAGAACAATCAAAACCAAGAATAGAGATACTGCAGCATACTTAGTAGAGCATAAAGGTGTTAGAGCGCACGACCAGATAACTTGTGATAGTGCAGAAAAGAAATCAACTGCAGATTATAGGAGTTATGGATTGAATGCTCGAGACGCAGAAAAAGGACCAGATAGTGTAAGGTATGGATTAAAGTGGCTACAATCACTAGTTGAGATAGTTATAGACCCAAAAAGATGTCCAGCAACTTATAAAGAGTTTAAGGAATACGAGTATGAACTTACTAAAGATGGCGAGCCAACAAGCAACGTACCAGATGCTAATAACCACAGTATTGATATGACCAGATATGCAATGGAAAAAGTTTGGAAAAGGAAAGGAAGGTAACATTATATGGAACATTATGATTACAGAAACCCGTTTAAAAGAAAGGTTAGCATATTAGGTGTAAATTACACTTGCATATTAGAAAAAACCCAGCGAAACCCAAGATTTGATGAATTAGGCGTAGATGGCTACGTTGATTATAGTGTAAAAGAAATACACGTTGCTATCTATCCACCAGAAAGTCAGGACTTTGTTGATGTTACAAGTTACAGAAGGTCAGTTATGAGACACGAGATAGTACACGCTTTTCTATTTGAGAGTGGTTTGTATGTATCGTCTGGTAGAGTGAATGCTTGGGCACAGAATGAAGAAATGGTTGATTGGATTGCACTTCAGTTTCCCAAACTTGCTAAAGTATATGGGGAATTAGATATATTAAATTAAAGAAAAGGAGAAAGTAAGATGTTTAGTAAACTAATTGAGATGATTAAGGAAGCACTTCGTAAGATGGTAGCATATAGGACAATATCAGACACAGTGAATGATGTCCAGATGTATACTGTTAGTGAAGCAATGAAAGATGCCGTTAACTTATGGAAGGATATTTACAAAGATGAAGCACCTTGGTTAGATGAAGCAGAAGGTATATACTCATTACAACTGGGTAAAGAAATATGCCAGACACTCCAGTCACAAGTAATGTCTGAGATGACTAGTACAATTACTGCACCAGGCAGTACAACACCAAAAGAAGATGAGTCATCAACTACACCCGTTCCTGATACTCGAGCATCATTCTTAAATAGCCAGTATCAGAAACATTTACTTAAGAAATTGCCAAGTAAATTGGAACAAGGTATGGCTATGGGAGGTATGATATTTAAACCATATGTAGTAGGAGACAGTATTTACTTTGATTTCTGTAGACAAGGTAACTTCATTCCTATTGCTTTTGATGATGATGATAATATCATAGACATAGCATTTCCAGACCAGTTTGTAGCTGGTAATTATATCTATACAAAGATAGAAAGACAGACATTCAATGCTGAGCAAGGCGTGGTTGTAGTTGAGAATAAAGCTTTCAAAGCACAGATAAGAAATAATGATGATGATGAAGAAGAACAAGAAGTATTAGGTTTAGAAATACCTTTGACTGATGTTCCAAGATGGTCAAGTATATCACCCGAACCTATTACCATTGAGAACGTAGATAGACCATTATTTGGTTTCTATAGAGTCCCACTTGCTAATAATATTGATATGGATAGTCCATTAGGTATATCAGTGTTTAGCCCGGCAATAAAGATGATTAAAAAAGCAGACGAGCAGTTCAGTAGACTTGACTGGGAGTATGAAGGTGGTCAGATGGCTATTGATGTAGACGAAACTGCTATAAACTTTTCTAATACTTATTTTGGAAGTGTTCCTAAGATGGATAGGGTTAAAGATAGATTATATAGAGGACTTGACTTAGGTTCAGATGATACTTATAAAGCATTTACACCTAGTCTTAGAGATACAAACTATATAGCTGGATTAAACCGTTACTTAACTAGAATAGAAGATTTAGTTGGTTTAGCACGAGGTTCATTATCTGAGGTTCAATCAGAAGCCAGGACAGCAACAGAAATTAAAATACTAAAGCAGCGTTCTTTTATTACTATTACCCGTAACCAAGAAGCTTTGGAAAATGCTTTGAATGATGCTATCTATGCTATGGATGTGCTCACCACTTTATATGAACTTGCACCTGATGGAGAATATACCACCACAACAGATTGGAAAGATAGTATCCTTACTGATACTGATACAGAGTTAACTCAGAAGATACAGTTAATGGATGCTGATGTACTTGCTAAGTATGAAGTTCGTGCTTGGTATACTGGCGAGGATGAAGAAACTGCTAAAGCAAAGATTGAAGAAATAACAGATTCAAGTTCTAATAGTATGCTCAATGACTTATTTAGTCAGAAGCAAGAAACAACTTTAGAAGATAATAATAATCCAGATGATAACATTGATGGTAATCCAGATGATAATAATCCGGAGGATAATCTGGATAACAATGAATAGGAGAGACTCTAAATGATTAGTAGTGATAAGATAACCGAGATATCATACCAGATGTCTGAAGCATTTGAAGAAATAAATACTAAGTATATTGAGTTGATGGCAAAGCACGTTAAAGAAATGGGTAAGTTAACTGCTACTGATATGCACCGACTACAGCAGATGGCAAAAATGAATGCTAATATAGATGAGATAAATAAACTACTTAGAAAGCAATGTAGCTTAACAGTTAAACAGTTGGAAGCATTATATCAAGCAAGTGGACTATCAATATATGAAGATACCGCAGTTTTCTACGCAGCAAAAGGAGCTATACAAGTTCCTTTTGCCAAAAATATGCGTATCCAACAATATATCCAGTCAGTTAATAGATTAACTGCTAGTACATTCGAGAATATGGCTAGAACAACTGCAATATCTAAGAATTATAGGAAACTTGTAGATACTAGTATCTATGCAGTATCATCTGGTGTAGAAGATTATCAATCAGCTATTAGGCGTGTGCTAGTTAATGCAGCTACTAAAGGAATGCGTGTAGAATATGAAAGTGGTTATACCAGAAGATTAGATAGTGCCGTTAGAATGAATATATTAGAAGGTGTTAGACAAGTTAACTTGGGAACTCGTATGATAACAGGTGAGCAATTTGGTGCAGATGGGTATGAGATATCTGCCCACGGTTTGTGTGCTGAAGACCACCAACCAGTACAGGGTAAGCAATATACACTAAAACAGTTTGAAAGATTACAAAGCAATCTAGAACGACCTATTGGTACAATGAATTGCCAGCATACTGCTTATCCAATAGTTATGGGTATATCACAACCGGCATATTCTGATAAAGAGTTGGATAATCTTAAGAATTATTCTAATGATACTATTGACTTGGGCAATGGCAAACAAGTTACTAGATATCAAGCATCTCAGTTAATGAGAAATCTAGAAACCAATATTAGATATGCCAAAGATTCCTATATAGCAGCAAAAGCTAGTGGTGATGATGTATTACTTAGCAAGTCAAAAGCTAAGATAAAGAAGGATAGGGATAGATATAATGCTATTGCTTCTCAAGCTGGATTAAAACCACGACCAGAACGTATGAGAGTACCAGGATATACTGGAAGGTAATGTTAATAACTCAGTAAAAATGTTAATAACTTTTACTAAGATGTTAATAATGTTAGTAATGTTAATAACTTTGTTGATAACTTACTATAAATGTTAATAACTTTGTGACCAATGTTGATAACTTCCTTTAATTGAGGTAAGTTATCAACATTTTTTAAGTTACTAACATAAGTTATCAACATTTCTTAAAAGTTATCAACATTTTCTATTTACAAATGTTAATAACTTGTGTATAATAGAATATGTAAATAGAATCCAGAGCGAAGAAAACTCGCTATATAAAACATTTTAGGAGGAAATTATATTATGAAGAATATTTACAACATCTTAGAAAAGTTTGGAATCACTATTCCAGAAGACAAGAAAGAAGAGTTTGATAAACTTGTAGCAGAAAACTACAAGACAGTAGCTGAACTCGAAGAAGTTAAGAATAACTTGACTAATGTAACTGAAGAACGTGATACTTACAAAGAAAAGTATAACAATGATATTAAGCAGCGAGATGCTGACCTAGCTAAGTTACAGAAACAGCTTAAAGAAGCCGGCGATAATTCTGAGCAGCTAGAAACAGTACAGCAAGAGCTTGAGAATCTTAAGACTTCTTATGCGGAAGATAAAAAGAGTTATGAAGCTCAGCTTAATAAGCAGAAATATGAGTTTGCAGTTAAAGAAAAAGTCAACACTTTACAGTTCACAAGTAATGCTGCTAAAAAGAATTTTATAGCAGATGTAATTGCTACAGGACTTAAGATGGATGGTGACACACTTCTAGGCTTTGATGATTATGTTGCTAAATACAAGGAAGAGGATGCTGGTGCGTTTGTAGTTGAAGACAACAGTGATGATGTAGACAACAATGATGGCAAACCAAAACCTAAATTCTCAGACAAAAGCGGTAAAGGCGACTTAGAAGGAAACAAAGGTAAGGGAGATGGTGATGATAAGCCAAAAGAAAGACCTCTTATCTGGTAATTAAGTAAATTTTATGAAAAGGAGATAAAGAAATGGCAAGAATTACATCTTTAGACGTATTGTTAGACTCAGAAGGCAAGATGCTCTTAGCAGAAGCCTATGATGGTGTGCTTGAGAATGTCCAGAAGAAAGCAATCTCGAGTGCTCTTAAGAACACAGATTTATCTGGTGACCCTACAGCAGGTACAGTTGAAGCTAAAAGATTTGCTAATGCAACATCTAAAGCTTATGGTACAGCTAGAGCAGAAGGTAAAGGTGATGCCGTAAAAGGTAAACCAGTTACTATTCCTATTGATACAGATAGGGAGTTTATTGAAGAAGTAGAACAGAAAGACGTTTCACTTTTAGGTGTAGATGGTCTTATCGCAAAACGTTCTGCTAATCACGCTTTAAGAATGGCAGCTGAATTAGATGCTAAATTCTTTGAAGTTGGTAAAACTGAAGGTACAAAGATTACACCTACAAAGACTGAGATTCAGGATATTGTAGAAGAAGCTATTGTAACTTTAGAAACTACAAAGACAGATTATATTGATGGTATTGATAGAGACTTAATGTCTATTGTATTTGATGCTGAGACATATTCTGCTATGAGAACTTGGTTGGATAAAATATCTAACACTAACGTGGATACAACTTCAGAAGAGTTTATTATGTTCCACGGTGTTAGATGTTATAGTTCAAACAGACTTCCAGCAGGAGTTAAGTTCGAGATTATGGTTGATGGTTCAATAGCACAGCCTATTAGAAGTACACCATATGATGCTGAAAGAATTCCAATGTCTGAAGCAATAGCAATAGAATTATTCTTCTATTATGGAACAAAAGCAGTAACTCCGGAAACAATTCTTTACTACGAACCAGCTGGTGAGTAAGATAAGAACATATTAAGGAGGTAGCTTATGAAGATTAAAATGCCAAATGGTGTAATCTTAGAAAGTTCTAATGATGAACTTAACGAGCAGAGACTTAAGTTCGGAGGAAAAGAAATAAAGTCAAATAGTGGGGCTTCTAAAACTAAGTCCTCCGAGAAAAAAGAAGCCTAATATTTGAGAGGGAGGTTATTGATGGAGCACTTAACGTATGAAGATTACAAGAGTCTTGGTGGTAAGGTAGATATTGATAACTTCCCTAATTTACTTTTAGATTGTGAGATTTATCTTGACAGGATAACAATGAGTAAGATACACAGTGCACCATTTACTGATAGTATTAAGAGACTAATTGTAAGATGCATTGACTTACTGGAAAAGAATGAGTCATTAGACGGGTCAATTTCTAGTTATTCTGATGGTATTGAAAGCATATCCTACAATAATGAAGGAGTGGGACAAAAACCCACAGAATCAAAGATTATTAGGTTGTGCAAGTTATATCTTCCACCTGAATTGATGTATAGAGGAAAGCGAGGTTGGAAAGATGCAAGGTCCAATAACTATTTTAAATAAACTAAAGCATCAAGATTCATCCACTGGTTTAGATGTATGGTATAAAACTATAATGAAAGACATTAAGTATACTAATACAAAAGTAACCAGTGTTGTTGGAACAGAAGTCAGTATGGGACAGCAATTTATAATCTTGATTCCATTTACTGGTAAGTATTTACCTTATGCAGAGTGGAAGAATAGTAATCAGAAAGATAATACCTTCACAATCAGTCAAGGCGATTATATATTTCTTGGAAGTGAGTTAGAGGAAGAAATAACCCCTAATAATATTCTAAAAACTAAGACAAAATATGAACCTAATGTCTGCGAAGTTCGTTCTATAGAAGAAGTTCCACAGAAGTATGGTGTTAAGATTCAGCTTAGAATATCAGGAGTATAAGTTATGGGAATTAAGATGGATTTATCTGGCGTTCCAGTTAAGATATCTAAGATATGTAAAAGTGAGAAAGTTGGTTTATACTTTGCTCAACAAGCCGAAAGATTAATGGCTCCTTATGTACCAATGGATACTGGAATGCTAGTTGATAATACTACAGTTGAACCTTTTAAGGTTACTTATGATTCTCCTTATGCTCACCATATATTTGAAGGTCACAGTTTGAACTTTAATAAGGAAAAGCATCCCTTGGCTACTGCTAGATGGGATAATGCTATGTCTGTAGCAAAAGGTTCACAACTGGCAAATGAAGTTTCAAATTTTATTAGAAAGAATGGAATTTAATTATGGTTAATAGATATGAGAAGATTTCTGACTGGTTAAAAACTTATACACCAAGATTTAGTTGGATATACTTTAATGTAACTAATAGTGAACCAGGAAACTTATCACTTAATAGTGTACAGAACGAAAGAGAGTTAGACAAGTTTATAGATGGGAGCAGACGAGTTGAATTTCTGTTTGCTTTAGATTTAGTTAAAGAATATGATACAGGAACTAGCACAATCAATTTAGAAGCCAATAAAGAATTTGAGAATATTTCTGAATGGATTGAAGCACAGAATAAAGATAAGAATTTTCCAGATTTTGGAAATAATATTATTATAGAACAAGTAGACGTTCTTGAAACTGTACCAAGTGTAACTACTGATACTCAAGCTGGTATGGCAAAGTATCAAGGGCAGTTTAAGATAACTTATATGGAAATGAAAGGAGAATAAAGATGGCAAATGCAATGACTAAACTGACAAAAGACCAGTTTATCCCATTTCTTGACACTGCAGAAGATAAAACTTATGCAGCTAGTGAGTGGGCAAGAATTGACTTATCTACTATATTTGAACTTGCAATAAATCCACAGTCAGAATCTATGGATTATATCTGCTATAAGAATGCAGTAGAAGAAGTTTTAAGCAACCAGCCAGAATTACCTCAGGAGATTGCTTTATACGAAGGTAATCCATTATATGATTATATGGCAGAAAAGTTATATAATCTTCCAACCGGTGATGAATGTAAAGTTCCTTTCCTTCTTTGCTTTGGAGGTACAACAGCCAGAGCTTGGAGAGGTATATGTACTTTGTTACTTGATACTTTATCCACAACAGATGGAAAGCTTTCTTTCTCAATGAAGATGGGTGGAGATATTGAACTTGGAACATATAAGATAACTGATGGTAAGCCGGTATTTACTGCTGCCACAGAAGCAGCATCAAGTTTATCTATTGACTAATATTTTATAAAGGAGGACAAGATATGTATTCAATAGTTTTTAATGGAACAGAGATAACTTTGCCAAATTATAGTTTTGGTATAGCAAGTAAGATTGAAGAAGTAGAAGCTAGTAACAATGGTAGCAAGAAATTTAGAGATAAGTGTAAAGTTATGTATAACTTTGAGTCTGAACTTATTGGAAGCAAAGAATTAACTGAACTTATCGGAAATTTTGATTCTTGCGACCCAAATGATATTAATCTTCTGTACTTAAGTATCGTGGCTTGCTATAATCAGCCTCTTGCTGAATACAATAGTGAGAAGATTGAGTCAAAACTTAATGATAATAGTCTAACAAAGATGATGGAAGTGTTAAGTGCCTTTGATAGTATATCCAAAAGTGGTATTCTTGAAAGTGGCAGCAAATTTGGCAGATAAGTTATGATTGATTTAAGAAATAAGTCCTTACCAGATACCATTAAGGTTAATGGTAAGGATTTTTTCATAAATACAGATTTTAGGTTGTGGTTAAAGTTTGGTGAGATGATAAATGATAATAGACCTTTATCTGATTACTTATTCTTAATTAAAGAAGGCGAAGATATACCTTTAGCAAACTTCTTTCCACAACTAGTAGAATTCTATAGTAATCCAAATCTAACACCTAAAGATACAAATAACACTTCCAGGGATAAGATTATAGATTATATAGAAGATGGAGAATATATTGTAGCATCTTTTATGCAAGATTATAGGATAGATTTAACTAGTGTAGATATGCACTGGCATATGTTTAAAGCATTGTTCTCAGGTCTGCGTGATGATACTAAGATTAAGCAGATAATGTCTATGCGTTCTTATAAGAAGTCTCATAAGTCATATGAGGCACAATGTGAAGAGAATAAAAGAGTGTGGTCATTACCTCAAACAAAGCATAAAGTATCAAAAGAAACAATGAACGAGATTAATAGCTTATTCTATAATAGTGTATATAAGAAGACTTAATTTTTAAGATAGAAAGGAGGAACAGTTATTTATGGCTGATGGTAAAGTTGTAATTGATACCGAACTAGATTCATCTGGTGCGGATAAAAGTATAAAGCAACTTGGTTCCTCTATTACATCTGGTATGGGAAGTGCGGTCAAAAGTATAGCAAAGATTGGTACAGCTGCCGTAGCAGCTGGAGCAACTGCAGCTGGGGCACTTACAAAATCCGCTATTGATGCTTATGCTTCTTATGAACAGTTGGTAGGTGGTATAGAAACACTGTTTGGAGCAGGTGGTCAAACACTTGAAGAATATGCCAAGTCAGTAGGAAAGAGTACAAGTGAAGCTAAAGCCGATTATGAGCAACTTATGAATGCTCAGAATATAGCTTTAGAAAATGCCGATAAAGCATACAAGACTGCTGGACTGTCTGCTAATGATTATATGGAAACAGTTACAAGTTTTGCTGCTTCTCTTAAGCAAAGTACAGAGAATGAGACAGAAGCGGCAAAAGCTGCTGACCAGATAGTTGTAGATATGGCAGATAATGCAAACAAGATGGGCACTGATATGGAAATGATACAGAATGCCTATAATGGATTTGCTAAGCAAAACTACTCTATGTTGGATAACTTGAAACTTGGCTATGGCGGTACAAAGTCTGAAATGGAAAGACTTCTTGCAGATGCCGAAAAGTTATCTGGGCAGAAGTATGAACTAGGTAATATGGCTGATATGGCAGAAGCAATCCACGTTGTACAGACAGAAATGGGTATAACCGGAACAACTGCAAAAGAAGCCAGTACAACTATTGAAGGTTCGGTTAACTCAGCAAAAGCTGCTTGGGAAAATCTTATGGTTGGTCTTGCTGATGATAATGCTGACTTTGATAGTTTAGTTAATAACTTCGTAGATTCAGTAAGCACAGCAGCTTCAAACATACCTCCTAGAATTGAAACCGCTCTTGGTGGTATTGATTCACTTGTAGAGAAGCTATTACCTGTTATAGTTGATGCTATACCTGGATTGATAGAAAATCTATTACCTAGTTTATTATCATCAGGTACAAATATAGTACTTACATTAATACAAGGAATTGCTTCAGCAATACCAGCATTATTGAATGTACTTCCAACAATAATAACCCAGATAGGAACAACACTTAAAACTGCAGCTCCACAATTATTTACCTCATTGATGGAAATATTGTCTCAGCTTGGAACTTTCTTATTAGAAAATATTCCGATACTGATGGATTCACTGGTTACAATGCTAAGTGAAGGTTCAATGCTTGACAGTATGGCAACAATGGCTACAAATCTTATAACTAACCTTATAACAGGGTTAACTCAAGCCTTGCCTCAGTTATTGAATGGAGCTATACTTATAGTTACTAACTTATTAAATTTTATAATCCAGCAATTACCAACAATAATCCAAATGGGTCTACAGTTAGTGGTAGGATTAGTTAATGGTATACTTCAAGCAATACCTACATTATTGGCGGCATTACCACAGTTAATAAACTCACTTATAAATGCTTTATTAAATGCTATTCCAATGATTATAGATGCTGGTGTTCAGTTATTAACTTCGCTGGTTGACAATCTACCAGAAATAATTGATACTATAGTTGAAGTTATTCCAGAAATTATAACTAATCTAATTAATGCAGTACTTGACCATTTACCAGATATTATAGATGCTGGATTTAAACTTATAACTTCACTTGTAGATGCACTGCCAAAGATTATTATAACTATAGTAAAAGCAATACCTAAAATCATTACAGGTATAGTTGGTGCATTAGTTGATGCTATTCCTAAGATTATCAGTACTGGTGTTAAACTATTAGGTTCACTTATAACTAATCTACCTAAGATTATTGGTAAGATTATAACTGCAATACCAGATATTATAAAAGCCTTAGTTGATGGTTTTGGCGACTATTTAAGTGATATGGCTGATATAGGTCTAAACTTAATTAAAGGATTATGGAATGGTATTAAAGATGCAGGTGCTTGGCTAAGAGATAAGATAAGTGGATTCTTTGGAGGCGTTGTGGATAGTATCAAAGACTTCTTTGGTATTGCTTCACCTTCAAAACTTATGAGAGACCAGATTGGTAAGTTTATAGCTCAAGGTATATGGGTAGGTTTTGACCAAGAAAATCCAATGGACCAGATTAATGATGAACTTAAGTATGGTATGAAGAAACTTGATACTACAATGACTTTAAGTGGTGGGTACTATGATGGTATTGACTATGATAAAATGGGAGAAGCAACTGTTGATGCTTTTGTAAATGCTAATATTGGTGTATCAGTTGGAAATAGACAGTTTGGAAGATTAGTAAGGGAGGTAACAGTATAATGGATATATACTATATTAATTCACAAGGCGAGAAATTAGATTTAGTTACCTACCCTTATCTAATGCTTGCCGATACAGATTTATTTGACTATACTTGGAGTAACACAACCAAAGGGACAAGCTTCCCTAGAATAAGTTCTTTTAGTCGAAGTATGGTTCAGAAAAAGATTAAGATTAGAGTTAAAGGGTTGAATGACCAAGATTATCTAAATAACATAGAAAAGATTACTGCTTTCTTTGATGCTGATGTAGTTAAGTTATCACCTGGCAGATTATATGTAGATAATTACTATTTAGATTGCTATATATTTGCTAGTTCTAAAAGCAGTAAGTACTTGATGGTTAATAACTCAACAGTTCAGTTTACATTGCTATCACCTGATGGTAATTGGAAGACGTCTAATATATTCCATTTTGGTAAATCCACAAGCTCAGATGTAGATAATGGTATGCCAAGTACAAATATTGCACTAAATAAATCCGTTACTGCTTCAGGTTATGATAATGTGGCTAGTTTACCTATGAATGTAGTAGATGGAGATTTAGGAACAAGATGGTCATCTAACTTTGCAGATGATGCTTGGGTAGCTATTGATTTGGGTGAGCAGTATTATTTAGAAAGCATAAAGATATACTGGGAAACTGCTTATGCAACAAACTATAATATACTTGTATCTAATGATGGTATAAGTTGGTCAACACTTAAAAGTATGAGAAATATGTCTGGTGGAACAGACGAGATAGTATTAGAGGGTGTAAACTATTATAGATTTATTAAGTTTCAAGGTATAACTAGAGCACTCCCAGCATATGGTTATTCCATATATGAGTTTGAAGTTTATGGTAAAAGCACTTCATCATTTTTAGACTATCCATTAGATTATTTATATGACTATACTAATGATATAAGGATAAATAGTTTAACTAATGATGGTTATGCTGCTTCTGATTTTAAACTTACAATATATGGTAAATGTAGTGACCCACTGATAAGTATTGGAGATTGGAATTATGGTGCAACTGATGTGGATTTAAGCACAGGCGAAAAACTTATAATTGATTCCGTAAATAAGAAAGTTTATAAGATAACTGTAACAGGTGCAATAGAGAACCTATTTAGTCACAGATTAAAAGATTTCTATGCTTTTCAAAAGATTGCAGTGGGTCAGAACATAGTTGGTTGGAATGGAGCATATGCTTTTGATGTTGAGTTATTTGAAGATAGGAGTGAGCCAAAATGGACTTAATCTATACAGATAGTAATAGAGTAGATTTAGGAATAATTCCAGAATATAAGATTGACTTAGCTTTTGGTAAAGATGAGAATGACTTTGAGATAGAATTAGCTATTGATAACGCTTGTCTAGAGCCTAATAACTTTGTATATTATGAGAATACTCAGTATGGCGGTATTATTGATAATGTAAACCCGGACACAAGTTCTGAAACTGTTAAATATAATGGAAGAACCTGGCACGGAATAATGGACAGTAAAGTGGTCAGCCCTGATAAGGGGCAAGACCATCTTACTTTGAACGGGGAAGCCAATGTAATAATCCAACAATTATTAGTTAGGGTAGGTTTAACTAGTTTATTTACAGTAGTCACAGAAGATAGCAATATAGTAATAAATAACTATAATTTTCCAAGGTATATAGGATTGTATCAAGGTTTAAGGAAGATGCTATATGAGTTTGGAGGTAAACTAAACTTAATATTCTTTAATGGGAAAGTTATATTAAGTGTGTCCCCTTATGTTGACTATAGCAAAGATGAAGAATGGGATACTAGTGAATTTGCTATGGCAATAAATAAGCATTTTAATCCCGTAAACCATCTATATTGTTTAGGTTCTGGAGATTTAAAAGATAGACACGTTATTGAGTTATTTACTGATGGAAATGGTGGTATACAACCTTACTCAACTATTGATGAACCTTATATGGACAGTCAGTATATATTAGACTCAAGAAATCAAGTATTTACCGGGTTATTAGACAGAAGTCAAGTGTATGATTATAATGGAGCACAAACCGCAGAGAACTACGAGAAAATACAAGAGAAACCACAGAGCTGGGAACAACCTTATATATTTACTCAGTATTATATATATGATGCTACTTCTAACTCATATAACCAGATAGAAAGAGAATTTGATGAAGTTTATGAGAATCTTACAACTAAACCTCTTGACTGGAATTGGAACTACTCTTCATATTATTATAAAGATGGAGAAAACTATAAAAGTGTAGATGATAGTTTATTAGTTGTAGACACTGACTATCTTAAACTTGATGGAGAACCTGTTGACTGGAAGAAAAATTATAAGAATTACTTTGAGTATTATAGTGATGGAACACCTGAAGGAACTGGTTATAAAGCAGTAGAACCTTATAAGTATACAAAGTATACTAAACAGACTATTAAACCATCAGATTGGTCATCTAATAAAGGTAATTACTATGTTAAAGTAGAACATTGGGAATACACTTACACTATTAAGAAAAAACGTAGTGGTGTGTGGGATAAATGGGAAGCAACTTATAAATATAAAATACCTACTTTTAATAAGAAAGATTATAAGATTAGTCTTAAATCTTCAAAACTGGTAAAAACCGAGTATGTTAAGATTTCTGACTTAGTTAAAAAGCCAGAAGACTACTTAGATGAGAAACCTACACCTAAAGTTAAGATGTCGGATTTTAAATCTTGGAAAGACTCTAAGTATGCACCATTTTATACAGCGGTAAGTAAAGAAAGAGCTCCAGATTTCTATGCTAAAACTTATTACTGGAAAAATGAAGCAACAAGCAGTCCAGAATGGGTATCAGGAAAGTTTTATGCTAAGACAGAAAAAGAGATAATACCACCATTTATAACTGGATACTATTATAGGAAGGTTTATGATAACTATGCTGACTTAGTTACCAATGGTATTGCAAAACTACAAGAATATTGGAGTTTAGATTCAGTTACTATTTCTTTAACTACAGATGAGCAAGAGTATGATGTTGGAGACGTGGTAGGTGCAACTGAGAATATTACTAAAGTTGCAATAACTTCTCAGATAACTAAAAAAATAGTCACTATAGAAAATAATAAGATATCAGTCCAGTATGAGCTGGGTAATGATGATACAACTAACGAGTATTAAAGGAGGTATATTATGGCATTAGAATTAGTTACAGGTTATGTGGGAAAACCTCATATAACTTCTCAGCAAGATGCAACACTAAATGCTGCTGCACTTGAGACAACAGGTAAGTATATTATTAGTGTTGGTAATTCTTTTGATTACGAACTGGAAAGTAATACACTTATTAAAATCAACAATGGTTATGCCATCAACCAAGGAAGATTGATGGGAATGGTAAACCACGACTATGAAGAATTAGAAATAAGCACAGGAATAAGTGGAGCTAAAAGAAGTGATTTAGTAGTTATCCATTATTCTAAAGATTCAACTACAGGAATAGAAAGTGCAGAATTAAGAATAATTGAAGGAACTGCTGGCGAGGATTATGTGGACCCAGAATACTTAGACAAAGATTTGCTTAACGAAGATAATCTGGAAGATGACTTAGTACTGTATAGAATCAACATAAATGGGTTAAGTGTTGAATCCGTAGAATTAGTTGCTAATACCTGGTATTTAGATACTGGAAGGCGTGAAGACTTGCTAGATACTTCCGGTGTGAATTATGTATCAGGACCTCCAGAATATACCCAAGAACCTTTCTATATGAGATTAGAAGGTAATAAATGTACTATAGGAGGTACTAGATATATTCTTGCGTCTACAGATAATAGTAATCCAACAACTATAACTTTTGATAAAAAATATGCTCCTAAAACTTATAGAAGTTGGATTAAGTCAAGAAGTTATATAACTACTGAGATTAAAGACCATATCACTATTACTTCTGAAGGTAAGATAACAGTATGTACTACTTTTGCTCATCCAATGCAACTTGACTTAGAAGAACTTATAGGAACTTATACTTTAGATTAAAGCTATACAATTTAGCTAAGTTTTGTTATAATATTTAAAAAGATAGGAGGTAAAATACTATGAAGTTATCTAAAGTAACAAAGAAACAAATTATTGATGTTCTTATTAGAACAGGAAAAACTTTTGTGGTAGCAGGAATAGTATCAGTACAAGCTTTGGGTGATGTTGATGCTAAGACAGCAATTATTGCTTTTGGTTCTGCAGGACTTACTGCCATCTGGAACCTTATTATTAAAGCATTTACTGAGGAGGAGTAAGTTATGAAGATTTATAAGAAATTAGCAAAAAGTATATCTTATTCTAGTATTAAGAGAAAAAGAAAAGATGTAAAGTATATAGTGATACATTATACTGGCAACAAAGGAGATACGGCTAAGAATAATGCTATATATTTTGCTACTAATAATACTCGAGAAGCTGGTGCTCATTTCTTTGTTGGACCAAAAGGTGCAGTTTGGAGAAGTATTCCTATGAATAGAACAGCTTGGGCAGTTGGTGGTGACCAAAGATGTGGTAAATCTGGAGAAGCTACATATTATGGTAAGTGTACTAATGCAAACTCTGTTAGCATTGAGTTATGTGATTGCTTAACATCTTACACATCTAAACAAGCAAAATCTGTTAAGAAACTTATTAAGTATATCCGTAGATACTGTCCTAATGCTAAAACTATAATTAGACATTGGGATGTAAATGGCAAGAACTGCCCAGCTCCTATGACCGGAAAGAATAATGCTATGTGGGAAAAATTTAAGAAGGAGATTAACTAGTGACTAGCGAGATTATTGTAGCTTTGATTACTTGTGGTGGTACACTTTGTGGTGTATGGTTGCAGAATAGAAAGCATAATAGAGATATAACTGAACTTATTGAATACCGAGTTAGTAAGCTTGAAGAAAAACAAGACAAGCATAATAACTTAATAGAAAGAGTATATGAAATAGAGGGAGCTATAAATCTATTAGATGATAGAGTAAAAGCAGCAAACCATAGGATAAAGGATTTAGAGGAGGACGCAAAAGATGGAAGATAACACCTTAGCAATGGAATTACTTCATCAGTTAAAATCTAATATGAAGAAGTGGTTTATAGCATTTATCATAGTTTTGATTATGTTCTTTGCTAGTAATATTGCTTGGCTATATGCTTGGAATTTACCAGCAGAAACGTCAACCACAACTACAACGTAAATCTGGAAATAGATTTATTTGAAAGACGAAGCCAAGGTGATACATTGGAAACAATAGCTGATGACTTAAATATATCTATTGATTATGCACGGAAACTTAGTCAGAAAGTCAATAAGAAAATTATAAAGGTATTATAATCCCATTACATTTTAATTACATTTAAGACGCATTTTAACTACATTGTTAAGTGCGTCTTTTTTGTTTAGAATTTAATTATAAACAAAACACAAGTGAGAAAGGAGAACTGGTATGGATAGAGAATTCTTAAGACTGCTAATGCAGAAAGAAGGAATACAAGACATACCAGTTCTTCATATTATAAAGATACTTGTAGCAATAGCGGAGATAAATGATGATACTAACAAGAGAAGAATTATATAAGTTAGACCCTTTAGTGTTAACTAGAGGATTATTGGAATTTAATGAATATATAAGAAAGGAATTTGGTAATGATGATGAACGGAAATCCAATGATGATGAATCCACAATATCCAGTAAACAACTTTATGGGGAGTAATCCAAATTTTCCTACTAATAATTTTGCTGGTATAACACCTGTTCAGAATGAACCTGTAAATAACTTAATAAGGGTAACTGGGATTGATGGTGCAAAAGCATACCAGATGCAACCTAATAGCACAGTTGCGCTATTTGATAGCAGTGAAGACATTATGTATGTTAAATCCACAGATGGTGCAGGTTTTCCTACTATAAGAACTTTTTCTTTTAGTCCTATAGAACAGAAACAAGAAGTAGCACCAGTAGTTGATTATATTAGTAGAGAAGAATTTGAAGAATTTAAAAAGGAGATGAAGCAGTATGGCAAGCAGTCTATTCAGCAATCAAAATCTAAACCAAAACTTACAGAGTAGCGGGTTTAACCCAGAAGCAATACAGTCAGTTAAAAGGATGGCAAGTATGTTAAAAGGTAAAGGTAACCCTATGCAGATATTACAGATGATGGGAGGACAGAATCCTCAATTAAACCAAATAATGAATATGGTAAATTCTAAAGGTATGACACCTAAAGATTTATTTAATCAAGTGGCAAAGCAACAAGGTATAAATCCAGAACAGATTATATCTATGCTTAAATAAAAAGTAAGTATTGATGGCGTACGAGTTAATACTTTACTATACAAGATTATTAGAAAGGAGATAACGCTATGGATACAGGATTAAGTGCAAGTGATGTAGCTCTTCTTAACCGTGATAATGGTGATTGGGGAGATAATGGCTTTATGTGGATTTTTGCTCTTTTGATTCTATTCTGGGGTGGAAACGGAGCTTGGGGCAGAAACACTACTGATGGTGTAGTAACTGAGGCAGCTTTGTGTAATGCTAACTCATTCAATGAGTTAAAAAGTTCTGTAGGAAGACTTAATGACCAGGTAAATGGTGTAAATACTAACCTTGGAAACGCAATTTGTAACTTAGGTTATGAGACATTAAGAAACTTCAATACTTTAGAAAGTCAGTTATCAGATTGCTGCTGCACAACTCAGAGAGCTATTGATGGTGTAAACTTCAATATGGCTCAGGCAACTGCTTCTATTAATGCAAACACAACCGCAGGAATCCAGAAGATTCTTGACCAGATGTGTGCTGATAAAGCAGCTCAGCAGGCAGCTAGAATCCAGCAGTTAGAATTAAACCAAGCATTATGTGGTGTAGTTAGATATCCAAACGCTACAACATATTCAGCTGGTTTTAGTCCTTACTTTAATACAGGATGTGGCTGCTGCGGAACAACAGTATAATTAGAGCATTGTAGTATGCCAGTTAAAGGGAGTGGCAATGCTACTCCCTATTTTTTAATATGAGAAAGGAGAATAAGTAATATGTTAGAAGCATATAGTCAGAATGTAACAGTGTTAACTAATACGGCAATACCATTTAACTCAACTAGTATACAGAAAGGTTGTACAGCAGTCAAATCTGATTCAACTACAATACAGTTAAATAAGTGTGGTGTATATATGTTAGAAGTTGATGGTTCAGCAACTGCAACTGCTGCTGGTAATGTGTCTATACAGTTAAGAAAGAATGGAACTCTTCAGCCACAAGCAATATCTACTGCTACTGGTACAACTACCACAGTAGTACCTGTTGGTTTTACAACATTAGTACAAGTATCAGAAAATAATTCTTGTAGATGCTGCGATAGTCCTACAGTTTTAACTATTGATAATGTTGGCGTAGGAGCTACATTTAACCAAGTAAATGTAGTTGTAACTAAGATATGCTAGTATGAAAGACGGAGAGTTAACTATACTTGATATTCTAAATATTATGAGTTTCTTTATAGGATTAATGAATCTACAAGATAATCTGACACAAGGAGATAAGCAAGAACTTATGTCTGAGACTGATAAGCAGACCTCTATAATCTTAAAAGAGATACATTCTCATTTAGAAGAACAAGATATAAAATTAGACAGATTATTAAAAAGATTGGAGGTAGTGGAGAATGACCGTTGATGAAGTATTCTCAAAAATATTAGCACACGAGATAGAAGGTCTTATGACTCACGACCAGCTAGCTAACTTCTACGATTTCTTGGACCTTCACGGATATAAGAGGTGCCACGAATATCATTTCTTAGAAGAAGCTTGCACAATGAGAACAGTAGAAAGATACTATACTAATCATTTCAATAAGTTAATAAAGAAATCTCCAGTTGAAGAACCTAAAGTAATTCCAGACAGTTGGTATAACTATGGTCGTTGGGATGTTGATACTAATACTAAGCAGAATGCCCTTAAAACTGGAATAACACTTTGGATTGACTGGGAAAAGAAAACTAAGAAGCTTTATGAAGAAATGTATAAAGAACTTTGTGAGCTTGGAGAGATTGCAGCTGCTTGCAAAGTAAAGGAACTCATATGTGATGTAGATAAAGAACTTAAGTATGCAGAAAGAGAGGGTTTAAAACTCAAGTCTATTGACTACAACATAGATTCAGTTTACTTATGCCAAGATGAGATGCACAATAAGTATAAGAAGAAGTCTGAAGAAATCGGTGTAAGTATATGCTAAATCTAGAAGAAATAGACAACACCATAGAAGAGTTAGAATCCGGAGATACTACATTTAGTGTATGTGACAAACTGGCTAGTTTATATATAGTAAGGGAGCATATGACCAAAGCAAAAGATTTGGTTCCAGAAAGTAATATTGATGAACAAATAGAAGATATCCAAGCACTATTTGTAAACTATATGAGTAATAGAACATCTGAGAACTTGGAAAAGATGCTTTCTACTATATATAATATGATAAGTGAACTATACCATACTTGTAGTGATAGTAAAGAAAAAATGCTATTTAAGAAATTTACCAATGATATAGCTAGTATAGCAACTACTACAATTATATAAGGCTTAGATAAAGGGAGACAATGTTCTTCCTTTATTTTTTTGAGAAAACTATTTACAATTAAGAATTTATGTGTTACAATAAAGTAGTAATAAATAAATATGGAGGTGCATATTATGAGTAACAATGATATTATTGCTAGATATAAATTAGAAAAAGGTATTCCACTAGATACTCAATTACATACTTATGAAGCTTGGAAAAAACTTGGATATAAAGTTAAGAAAGGTGAAAAGTCAGAACATAAGATAACAATATGGAAGTATTCTATAAAAGTTGTGGAAGATAAAGAAACAGGAGAAGAAAAGAAAGTTAGTAGATGTTTTCCAAAATTATCAGCATTTTTTACTGCAGAACAAGTTGAGAGAATAAAGGAAGGTAATAAGAATGATTAAGATAAGAATTGATAAACCAGAAAAATTATCAGGAAATATATTAGTCAAATATTCAGCTTTTGTTAGTTTTGACTATAATGGTACAATAGTTCAGTATATCAAGAATATGGGAACTAGAGTTTATAACCCAGAAAATCATACTTGGGAAATGCCTGTTTCTAATATAATTGGTTTATGTAATAAGTTTGAGAATGAAGAAATTGAGATAACTGGAATATATCAAGATATGGAAACTAAAAAACTTGATGATATACAGATTCCTGAAACTTATAAGTTTAAGACCAAACCTTTTGCTCACCAGTTAGATGGTGTAAAGTTTGGATTAGCTAATAACAAGTTTTTACTTTGTGATGACCAAGGTCTTGGAAAGACCAAGCAGATTATAGATTTAGCAGGATGCTTAAGTCATATTCATAGCATAAATAAAGTACTAATAGTTTGTGGTGTTAACTCACTTAAATATAACTGGCAGTCAGAAATAGAAATACACAGTAATGAGAAAGGATGGGTATTAGGTACAAGATTTAGAAAGAATGGTAAATCTTATGAGGGAAGCAGCAATGATAAACTCGCAGACTTAAATAACCTTCCTGACTGTAAATTTATAATAACTAATATAGAAACTTTAAGGGCTGGTGCAAAGAAAGTTAGTAAGACAAAGTATTCATTCCCAATAGCAGAGAAGATTGCTGAATTATGTAAGAGTGGTGAGATAAGTATGATTGCTTTTGATGAATGCCACAAAGCTAAGAATCCAACATCTTTACAAGGTCGAGCAATGAGTTTAATCAGTGCAGAATATATGGTGGCTATGAGTGGTACGCCTCTAATGAATAATCCACTTGACTTATACTTCCCACTACATTGGTTAGGATATGAGCAGCATAGTTTTTATCAATTTAAGCAACACTACTGTACACTTGGTGGTTGGGGTGGTTCCGAAGTTGTTGGATTTAAAAACTTAGATGAGATAAGGGAACTTATGGATTTAGTAATGCTTAGACGACTAAAAATGGAAGTTTTAGATTTACCAGAAAAAATGCACCAAGTAGAATATGTAGAAATGGGAACTAAACAGAAAGTAATCTACAATGAGGTATATAATGGTGTTATGAGTGATATAAATAAGATTAAGTTTAGTAATAATCCATTATCTATGCTTATAAGACTAAGACAAGCTACTGGGTATACAGGTATACTTAGTGATAAAGTTAAAGAGTCTGCTAAACTTGATAGAATGGAAGAGTTAGTTGAAGAATTAGCACAAGCAGGAAAGAAATGTATTATATTTAGCAACTGGAGTAATATTACTAGCATAGCAAAAGAAAGATTATCTAAATATAATCCTGCTTATATAACTGGAGACACTTCACCTAATGAAAGAATGGAAGAAGTTTCAAGGTTTCAAAATGATGATAGATGTAAAGTTATTATTGGAACAATAGGAGCAATGGGAACAGGCTTAACCCTTACAGCTGCCCAGACAGTTATATTCTTAGATAGTCCTTGGAATAGAGCATTAAAAGACCAAGCAGAAGATAGGGCACACAGAATTGGAACTCAGGGAACTGTAAATATCATAACTTTAGTAACAAAGAATACCATTGATGAAAGAATAGAAGATATAGTATATAAGAAAGGATTAGTTTCAGACGCTTTAGTTGATGGTAAAGGAGGTAAACTAGGTATGGATATGATTTACCAATTACTTTCTTAAATCTATACTTTACAATTTATTTCTTATGTGTTACAATAATTAGAGTAATAAGAAGGAGGTGAGTAAGTGGGAAATAGAGAAGAAAAATTATTTAGTATTTCAAGAGTTGCTCAGATATTGGATATATCAACCAATACCATAAAAAGGTGGTATAGATGGTATGAGAATCCGGATTATGAGAAACCTATTGAATTAAAGTTACCATCATATGTCCGAGATAGTAGGAAGACAATGCTATTTAAGCAGTCCGATATTGCTAGCCTTGAACAGTTCAAAGAAGACTTACAAAGCAAGTATAGAGGAATTATGGCAGAGTTTAATGCTTATTACCAATGGGGGCAGTATGGTACAAAAGTATTAGAAAGAAAGGAGGCAAAGTAATGAGCAGAAGAGATGGAAAAGCAACAGTTGACCTTGGTGGTATGATTGATGATTATAAATCTGGTAAAGATGAAGAATCAAAAATCAAGAAAAAAATCTCAGCTTTAGGAGATGAGATTAAACGTATAATGACCAGCAATAAGTTAGATAATTTCTCATCTGATAAGTGGACAGCTAAAGTTACAGTAACTCAGAAAGAAGATTTTAATGAACTAAAAGCCATTGATATTCTTAAAGATAACTTAAGCAAAGAAGATTTATCTACAGTTATTAAGACAAAAGAGTATATTGATGATGATGCTTTGGAAAAACTTGTATATGCAGGTAAGTTCGATATTAGTAAACTTCAATCTTGTAGAACACCAGGAGCAGAAGTTGTAACCTTAAGAATCAGCAAAAAGAAATAATTAGGAGGATATTATGGCAGGAGCATTAAAGCATAAGCAAAGAAGTCATAGAAGTTACCATAGGTAAGTCATAGAAGTTACCATAGGTCAAATCCATTCTTAGGATTTGAAAGAAGAGCAGCTATTAAGTCAGATGATAAATACAAGAAGTCAATGGCTAAGAAAATATTAGATAGCATAGCTGGATTAAAATCTAAGGTTTCAAAGAAACCTATAAAAAAATCATAAAATAGGAGGAAATTAAAATGTATAAGTGTAAATGGGCAGGAGATGCCAGTGATGAATATTGTAAAGATTGCAATGGTGTAGATATGGTAGTAGAAGGTAAAACTATATCTTGTGACCAATGTGCTGGTTATGAACCAAGTAAAGAAAAGGTTGAAGTTGAAGAGGAAAGTAATCCAATAGAAAAAGATATGAACCCACCTGAAGATGAAAGAGCAGTAAAAGAAGAAAATAAATCTGAGAAATCAGAGGCTAAAGATTCTGACAAGAAACAGTCAAAGGTTTCCAACAATACAAGTAAAGATAAAAATGCAGAGAATACCCAAGACGCTGCAGCAGATGAACCTTCTAATAGTATACCAGAAGGTGTTGTGCCTGTATCTATTAGATATATGAGTGGTTGTACTATACAGAAGAATGATACTTATTATAAGTTTACAGCTGAAGAAGAATGGGCAGTTGACCCAATGGTAATTAAAACACCAGAACAAGTTGATGAAGTCAGGGAAAAACTTTGGGCAAAAGTTAATAGCGAAGTAGATAAGCAAGTTGATGATGTTCTAAATATGTAGTTACTTTAAGTGCGTGTCCATTAAGCGGGCACGCACTATAATTACCAAGGAGGTTATTAATATGTCAATATGTAGAGTTGAAAAGAATAGTAATTATACAGTTATGAGTAATTATCACTTGCGAGATGATAATCTCACTCTTAAAGCTAAAGGGCTTTTAAGTTTAGTATTATCTTTACCTGATAACTGGGACTATACAGTGAATGGTTTAGTTTCAATCTGTAAAGAGAATAGGACAGCAATTAATTCTGCCCTTGAAGAATTAAAGAACAATGGATATCTTGTAGTTATTAAGAAACTTCCGAGTCAAACAGATTCAGGTAGATTTGAATATGAGTATAACTTCTTTGAGAGTCCTAAAAAACAAGATGGTAAAAAACAAGGTACAGAAAATCTATATGTAGAAAATCAACATATAGAAAAACCACAACAATTAAATAAAGATAAAGTAAATAAAGATAAAGTAAATAAAGATTTAAAAAACGAAAAGAAATCTAAAACCAAGAAAGACAGATATCTAGACAAAGTTTTAGGTAAGTTTGCTGAATATGAATTCTCAGAAAAAGTTATGGATAAGATTTTAGATTTTTATTCGGATAGAATTGATAAAGGAGACTATCCTGCTGAAAACCAGTTGACTTTAACATTAGATACTTTAGCTGGTGTAGATGAGCATTCCCAGTTAGAAGCAATAAATAATTCCATTAGAAATGGTTATAAAGGAATATTTATAAATACTCAGAAGTCAAGTAAGCAGTCATATAGATTAGATAACACAGATAAAGAATCAATAGAGGACCATAACAGTAGGGTGGATAGTATGATGAATAACCCTAGGTTTATTTTCTAAGAAAGGAATAAGAAATATGGATGAACTAATGATAGCATTTATAGTTCTGGTAGTATTAATCTTTTATATATTTGGTAATATACTTTGGTTTCTGATTATGTCTAAGAATGCTGATGAATATGATAAGAAACATTGGAAAGAAGAACGAGAAGAACAAGAAAAGATATTAAGTCAGATTAAAAAGAATAAAAAGGAGAAAAAAGATGGTAAAGTTTGTAAGAGATAATAATACAGAAGAATATATGAAAGAATTACTACTGCAGTCAATACCTGAAGGAAAGCATAACTCGGTAAGTTGTAAGCATTTAGCATTCCGATTGGGTTGTGATAAAAGAACAGTAGTTAAGTTAGTACAGAAATTAAGAGATGATGGACATCCAATATGTTCTACAACTTATGATGGATATTGGATTGCCATTGATGTTGAAGATATAGATAGAACAGTTAAAGCTTTAAGAGTTAGAGTAACCAGCTTAACTGATACCATTGATAGTTTAATGGAAGCAAGAAGATTATTGTTAAGAAAGGAATAAAAAATATGGATTTGAGCAAATGCTGGTATAAGCAGAAGTGCAAGAATAAATGCTCAGAGTCTTGTATAAGGTATAACTGTATGCGTTCGCTTTTTGAGCATTCTAATATACCTGAATACTTGTGGGAGATTAAACCCTTAGTTTGTGATATAGTAGATGCTGAAGCATTTAAGCAGTTAAAAGCTATATCTGATAATATGGATATATTTGTTGAGTCAGGTAGAAATGTATATATATACTCAGAAATATGTGGTAATGGTAAGACAAGTTGGGCAGTTAAACTTATGTGTTCTTACTTTGATACAATCTGGCATAAGTCAGGATTTGATTGCCACGGATTATTTATAAATGTACCACAATTTCTATATAACTGTAAGCGTAATATATCTCAGAAAGTAGAAGGATTTGAAGCATTATGTAAGCATATAGAAGAATGTGAACTGGTAGTATGGGATGACTTACCAAGTTCAGAATTTACATCTTATGAGCATCAGATAGTACTTCAATATATAGATGCCAGAATAAATGCAGGTAAGTCAAATATATTTACAGGTAACTGTGGAAAAGAAGCTTGCTATAAATTAATGGGAGATAGATTATCTAGTAGATTGTTTGGATGTAGTGAAGTAGTTGAGTTTAAGGAAAAAGATAAAAGGAGGACTAATTATAAATGGTAGAATTGCAGATAATTAATAAAGTCCTTTCTGACCAGTCAGATAGTATCATATCTCTAAATGGAATAACTGATGATTATTTTAACCAGTATAAGGAAGAATGGGAGTATATTAAGAAGCATAAAGAAGAATATGGGAATATACCCAACATTGAGACATTCCTTGCTAAATACCCAGATTTTGATGTTATACAAGTATCAGAAAGCACAGAATATTTAGTTAATACTTTTAGGGAAGAATATCTTTACTCTTTAAGTGTGCCTATAATAACTAAGTTATCGGAGTTACTTCAAACTAATTCTTATGAAGCTGTAGATTATTTAAAATCTAAGATTCCAGAATTAAAAGTAGCACAAGCAGTAAAAGGTGTGGATATTATAAGTCAAGCAGGTGAAAGATTAAAAGAGTATAAAGAAACAAAAGAAAGTAAAGATACACACTTTATACCAACTGGTTTTGAAGAATTAGACGAGGTTATCGGAGGTTATCATATGGGAGAAGAACTTGTGGTAATCTTTGCAAGAACAGGGCAAGGTAAAACTTGGGTGTCACTTAAAATGCTAGAACATATGTGGAAAATGAATAAAAGAATTGGTTTATTAGAACCTGAGATGAGTTCAATTAAAACTGGTTATAGATTTGATACACTTCACAAGCACATATCTAATAGTAGTTTGACTCGTGGTAATGATATACAAGGTTACGATAGATATATAGAAAACTTAAGTAATAGTGATGTACCATTCTTTGTGGCACACCCAAAAGATTTCCAAAGAAAAGTTACAGTAAGTAAGCTTAAAAGCTGGGTAGAAAATAATAACATAGATGTGCTTGCTATTGATGGTATTTCTTACTTAACGGATGAAAGAAAAGAACGAGGTGATAGCAGAACCACACAGTTAACTAACATTAGCGAAGATTTGATGAATTTATCTATTGAATTAAAGATTCCAGTAATAGTTGTATGCCAGTCAAATAGAGAGGGAGTACATAATGAAGACTTAGAACTTGAGAACATTAGAGATAGTGATGGTATTGCTTATAATGCTTCACTGGTACTTGCGGTTCAGCAGAAAGACCCGGGACTTCAATTAAGCATAAAGAAATCTAGAAATAGTAGTAATAGTGCTAAGTTGACTTATCTATGGGATATTGATGTAGGTAAGTTTGAATATGTACCAAGTGGTAACAGCGGAATAAATGATGAAGAAAAAGCCGAGAATATTAGAAGGCGTTATAAAGATGAAGATGAGGAATACTAATGATTAAGTTAGAAGAAACTATAATCCAAGCAGATATGCAAGATGTTCTAAATACTTTAAAGTCAGAACTATATATCAAAGGAGTGGATAGATTTATGATGTTTAGACCTAATGGTAGAAATATTCAGACAAACTGTCCATTCCATAAGAATGGTCAAGAACGTAAACCTTCTTTTGGCATAAATATAGATGATGGAAAGTGCCATTGCTTTACTTGTGGTTGGAGTGGCACAATATCTGAGATGATTAGCGAACTTTTTGGTTATATAGATAATGGAAAGTTTGGAACAAGATGGTTAGTAAAGCGATTTAATTCTCTTGAGATAGAGACGAGACCTATGATATTTACAGGAGATATTAGAAACCGCAGAGAAACCCAAGAAATTAATGATATAACCGAAGAAGAATTAGATAGTTATAGATACATCCATCCTTATATGTATGAAAGAGGATTAACTGATGATATTATAGAAAGGTTTGATATTGGTTATGACTCAAAGAGGGACTGCTTAACTTTCCCAATTAAAGATTTAGACGGAAGAGTAGTATTTGTAGCAACCAGGTCAGTTAAGACTAAGTTTTTTGGATTACCTAAAGAACAGAGCAAGCCTATATACTGTGCTAATATGTTTACTTCAGGTAAGTACAAAGAAGCAATGATAACTGAAAGTTTTCTAAACTGCTTAACAGGTTGGAAGTATAATGTACCGGGTATGGCAATGATTGGTACTGGAAATCAGTTTCAGTATGATATATTGAGCAAATTACCTGTTAGAACTTATATACTTGCTTTTGACCCAGATGATGCTGGTAGGAAGGCAACCGAGAGATTTAGGTACTATGTAAAAGGTAAGATTATTAAAGAATTAGATTACCAAGATGGTAGGGATATAAATGAACTCCAAGAAGATTTCTTAAAACTTAAAAAAATTTTTTAATAAATTTTAAAAAACTTATTGCACTTTCCAGATTTATGTGTTACAATAAAATAGTAATAAATAAATAAGGAGGTAGTTTATATGGATGTTAACTACAAAGGTTACACTATAAAGCATTACAAAGACCATTATAAAGTAGAAAGTAATGATGGTTCAGATAGCTGGGAAGTGCAAACCATTGAAGAAGGAAAGTATGATATAGACCAGTTAGAAGACGACCAGTAAGTAAACTTAATAGTGAGGCGATAACACTTAAAACACCAATAATATAAGTGGTAGTGGTGGTTGGTAAAGAGAAAAGGAGAAATATTATGAATATTGGAGAAAAGTATTTAAGCAAGAGAGATAATGAAACTGTTATAAGAATTATAGAAGTAGATGATATTAGAAAAACAGTTATCTATGAGTACGAGAATGGAAAGAATAAAGGCAAGTCAATTTGTGTGGGATATGCCACTATTAGAAGATGGTACTCACTTATTAGTGAAGAACAAAATACTGCTGGTGATATATCTTCAGACAGTGAAGAAAAAAGTAGCAAGAAACCTACTAATAGAAGTAGAAAGTCATCAAATAAAATAGACAGAACACAATATTATAAGAATGTGCTTGAAGCATTATCTAGAGATTTTGATGTTAAAGAATATACTAGTTCACCAGGTTGTATGGCTGTTAAGAATAAAGGTGAAAAGAAGAATATAGCATATGTTGAAGTTAGACAGAAATATATTAAAGTCTACTTTAGTGGAAAACCATATACTGTAGATTATGAAATAGGATATGCTACTAAAGTTTTAGATATAATTAAATAGTTTATTATGACTTGTGCTAACCAGATAGGTGTTTTAGTTTCATTTTGTACCTAGTTGTTAAAGTGATAAGTCACTCCAGAAATAAAATGGTTAGGAATACTGGAGACTCTATATATTTATTTATTACAGGGTGCTTATCTTTACCATCCAAAGGTAAGCATCTTATGCGTAAGTAGCTCAATGGTAGAGCTCTAGCAGACTAAGGTACTGAAATAATCTGACTAGGTGAGTAGGTTCGATTCCTTCCTTACGCTTTTCCCTGGCAGACAAAAACTACAAAGGACCGGATATCAGAAATGCGTTCATTGGGGAAAGAAGTAGAATAAAGCTGGGAATATACTTCAAGAACAAAAAAGACCCAAAAGTAGAAAGGAGAATTAGTATGGGAAGAATTAATCCAGATGATATGGATAAGTATGGAAGTGGTAACTCAACTGATTGGTTAAAACTTCAGAATGATGGCGATGTTGCCAGGGTACAGTTCCTCTATAATAATTATGGAGAACTTGATACTTTTGCTTGCCACAAAGTTAAGGTAGGAGACTATGATAGGTATGTAGATTGTAAGAGAGATTATGACTCACCTATTGATGACTGCCCATTCTGTGCGGCAGGTATGCCAATAAAACCAGTTATGATACTATCAATGTATGACCACGCTGATGGTAAAGTGAAGATTTGGGAAAGAGGTAAGACTTTTAGAAAGAAAATTGAAGCACTCTTTAATAGATATCCTAATCTTAGTAATATGGTATTTGAGATTGAAAGAAGGGGAGCAGCAGGTGATAAGAAAACTCAGTATGAGATATTCCCTATGCCAGATGTGGAACCTGTTGATGTTTCTGAAGTAGAAAGGCCTGAATTTATTGGCGGTTTTATTATGGATAAGAACCCAGATGAGATGCAGACATATCTAGATACTGGCGAGTTTCCACAGGAAGATGATAATGCACCCGTTAGAAATGATAATATTAGAAGACGAGGTTCTGATAGCAATGTAAGTTCAAGAAGAGGTTCCAGCCGAAGAGTTGGTAGATAGGAGGAATATATAATGATTAAGTGTAATTTAGGTTTAGTGCATATTGAAGGAACAAGCGGAATTATATTAGCAGAGTTTAGCACATTAGTTAATAGTTTAAAAAGTGATATCCCAGAAGAAGTCTTAAGAGCAGCTTTTGAGCGCGGAATAGACGGTCCGCCAAGTTGTAATTGTGAGCCTTGCAAAGATGAGACAACGGAAGATGATACTCAGCCGAAGAGTTGGGATGATGTGATGGAAAAGATTGGTGAGTTGGTAGCAGAAGGAATACGAGATGGATTAGAAAGCATAATGAGTGAGAGAGAGAGTAAGTCTGCTAAGAAGAGAGATAAAGATAAGTAGTGGCTTTATCATTTAGCAGACCTAAAGTTAATGACAAAGATATAGTTAAGAAATCTAAGTCAACTAAGACACGTTCCAGTATAAAGGGTGGCAGTAATATAGCCACCCAGATACAAGCAATGTCTTCAATGGCAGAAGCAAAACTCTCTCACCATAAAGATGACTACATAATTATTAGAGATATAGAATCTTTTGAGAACTATATTGAAGAAGCAATAAAGAATAAAGTGTGTGCCATTGATACTGAGACAACCGGATTAAATCCATTAACTTTAGATTTAGTTGGCGTGTGCTTATATACACCAACACTTAAGGCAGCTTATATACCTATAAACCATAAAAGTTATGTTACAGGTGCTAGAACATCTAATCAGCTGACCGAAGCTGATATAAAACCGTACTTAGAAAAATTTAATAATACTCCAAGATGTAAGTGGATTATGCACAATGCTAAGTACGATATAAGGGTAGTTAGACATACCATAGGCATAGATTTAAACTGTTATTGGGATACAATGCTAGCAGGAAATTGTATAGATGAGAATGAAAGTCATAGACTTAAAGATTTACATCTTAAGTATTGTGATAGTACAGATACTGAAAGTTTAACATTTGATAAGTTATTTTCTGGAATAGTATTTGACTTAGTTCCAATAAGTGTGGCATATTTATATGCAGCCGGTGATGCTATAAAAACTTATGAGCTTTACAAGCATCAAGAAAATCTATTTAGTAGTTGTGACCTTGAAGGTCCTTACAATGTATTTAGAAATATTGAGATGCCAGTAATGAAAGTATGCTGTGATATGGAAGATAGAGGTATATGTCTTGACTTCGATATAGCAAATAACTTAATAGAAAAATATCATAAGATTAAAGATGAGAGACAGAAACAAGCACAAGAAGCATTAGCAATGTATGATGACTTAGTAGATACTTATCGTATGGAACATCCAAATAATAAGTTATCTGACCCAATTAGTTTAAGTAGTCCTACTCAGCTTGCAATTTTGTTCTATGATATTCTTAAACTTGAGAGTCCTAATAAGACATCACCTAGAGGAACAGGTGAAGATATACTTAAGCATTTTGCTAAAGGTAGAGAAAAAAATTTATGTGAAGCAATATTAGGTATTAGGGAAGTGGATAAGTTACTTAGTACTTATATTGATAAGATGCCAGAAATTGTCCATACTGACGGAAGAATACACTGTAACTATAATCAGTATGGAGCAAAGACAGGCAGATTTAGTTCAAGTGACCCTAATATGCAGAACATACCTTCTCATAACAAAGAAATTAGAACAATGTTTAAAGCTCAAGATGGTTATGTATTAATAGGTGGAGATTACAGTCAGCAAGAACCTATGGTAACTGCATATCTTTCAGATGATAAGACTATGCAAGATGCTTTTATCCACGGAAAAGATATATATGCAACTATAGCAGGATTGGCTTTTGGCAAACCATATGAAGAGTGTCTGGAATTTAGAAAAGATGGTACAGTTAATCCAGCAGGTAAAGAAAGACGTACTCAAGCTAAGAGTATAGTATTGGGTATATTATATGGCAGACAGATACCATCTATTGGTGAGCAGTTAGGAGTATCAACTAAAGAAGCTCAAAAGATATATGATAAGGTTATGGCATCATTTCCTGCTCTTGCTAATTTTATTGATGAAAGTCAAGATATGGCTAGGACTAAAGGTTATGTAACTACTGCTTGGGGCAGAAGGAGACATCTACCTGATATGCAGTTAGAACCTTATGAATTCTCATTAGATGGTGGAAATCCTATTGGTTTTGACCCATTGGCATTTGGTCAGGAGATATCTAATGAAGTACCAAGTAGTATTAAGAGAGAATATACTCGTAAGTTAAATGGGGCTTTTGGTTGGCAGAAAAAATCTCAAATATTAGAAGAAGCACGAAGTCGTGGTATTAAGATTAAAGATAATGGAGGATTTATAGCACAAGCAGAGAGACAGTGTGTTAATGCTAGGGTGCAAGGTTCAGCAGCAGATATGGCTAAGTTAGCAATGATAAAGATAAATAATGATGCTAGAATGAAAGAATTAGATTTCCATTTAATTATCCAAGTACACGATGAAGTAATTGGAGAATGTCCACGAGAAAATGCTAAAGAGTGTGCTGAAAGGTTATCTTTACTTATGAGGGAAGCCCCAGCAGATTTAATCAAGTTACCATTTAAGTGTGATTGTGAAGTTACAACTAATTGGTATGGAGAAGAAATAAAATTTTAAAAAACCTATTGCACTTTCCAGATTTATGTGTTACAATGAAATAGTAATAAATAAATCTGGAGGTGCATATTATGAGTAAGATTAGAAATTATTTTGTGGAGCAGATTACAGAAGTACTTGACCAGACGGGAGAGTTCTTAGATTTTAATCTTGTAGAAGTCTGTGAAAGTATGAAGTGTAATGGTTTTGACTATTCAGAATATTCTAATAAGCAGATTGCAGAAGCATTCTATTCAGCATTAGGAATAGTGGTTGGTAGAACATTGTAGGAGACAATTATGGAAAATAGTGTTATGATTGGTATAGTATCATACTTACCAGATGATTGTAATATAAGAAAGAAAAGGTTAGATGCTATTAAGGTACAAGCAGAGCATATACGCAAAGTATATCCAGACAATGAGTTTATCGTTGTAGCTCAGAATTATAAAGAATCAGATTTTATAGACGGTATTAAGTATATAGTATATGACCAGCCTTTAGGAGCAGGAAAAGCCAGAAATGTACTATTAGACTATTTCTATAGTACACAGTATGACTTTCTTATGCTCTGTGATGATGATACCATATGGTATCCTTATTATGATATAGAAGGATTATTTGACCAGATAAATAGATATCCGGAAGATTTCTATGAAGTTATGGCTATATCATTATTGGAGCCTGAGTATCATCCATATAAGAAAGAAAACTACGAAGACAAGTTAGTGTTAGATAAGCATAGATTTATTCCTAGGGAATTGAATTCTGGGTCAGCTTGCGGTTTTATATTAAATATATATAAACATAAAGGTACCCAGCTTTACTTTCAGAATATTGATGCTAACAATGGAGAAGGTAGGGAAGATATTGACTTTCTTATTAGATGGTTACTTAAAGGTTATACTTGGTATACAGTAACTACAGGAATTAAGAAGAATCTTAATATGAATGTGTCTAGTATATTTGGTGATGATGTAGAAAGAAGAGACTTAATACTACAAAAAGATTTAGATGCTTTGTGTAATCAGTATAAAGATTATGGTTTAAGTCGTGATAGTAAGGGCAGAATAACTTGGAGAAATTTTAATAATAACTATAATAAAAGCAAGAAGTTATTATATGTTGACAGGTTAAACCCTATATGCTATAATGAAGTTGAAGTTCCTAAATATAAAAGGAGTACAGCTTCTAAAAGATTATTTTAAGAAAGGAGGATAAGCTATGCTTGACTTATATTATGCTGGGGGTGGTCCCAAGGAATTACAAGATTTACTTACTGAAGCAAAAGTACCAAGATTATTCAGCCAGTTAAATGACCGTGGGGCCATTAAGAAATGGATTGAAACTCATCCAAATCCTGAACCTGAAGAAAAACTGTTTATAGATTCAGGTGCTCATAGTGCTCATACAAAAGGCAGAGTAGTGGATGTGGATGATTATATAGAATTCATAAATTCCATAGATGAGTATGTTACAGTTTTTGCTCAAGTAGATAAGATACCGGGTGTGTACCATCAGCATAAGACAGCAAAAGATTGGGCAGAAGCCCCAGAAATGAGTTGGGAGAATTACTTATATATGAGAAGTAAAGTAAAGAGCCCAGAAAAACTTATTCCTGTATTCCATCAAGGCGAGAATTTTAAATGGTTAGAAAATATGTTAGAATTCCGTGATGAAGATGGAAGTAAAGTTGAGTATGTTGGATTGTCACCTAGAGGAGATGTGTCTAAGAAAGCAAAATCAGAATTCTTAGATAAATGCTTCACTATAATAAAGCAGAGTTCTAATCCTAATGTTAAGACTCACGCTTTTGGTATGACTAGTTTAGATATAATGGAAGAATTTCCATTGACTAGTGCAGATTCAACTACTTGGATTTTAGCTGGTGTTATGGGAGATGTTTGGACACCTTATGGAAAGATTGTATGTAGCGAAGTTAGGATTGATGTGGATAGAAATATAGCCAAAATGCCAGCAGAAGCTCAAAAGAAGTTATCTGATTATTTAGAAAGTATTGGATTAACTTTAGAAGAAGTCCAGACAGATTATGTATCAAGAATAAAAGCCAATGCTTTATTTTTAATAAACTGGGCAAAAAACTATAAGTGTAAGAATGAGAGTAAAATTACACGAAGAACATTATTTTAGGAGGAAATTTTTATGAACAAAAAAAGTACATTTAGTTATCTAGCATTGTTAACTTGTATCTACTGCGTATTTACAGTAGTACAGAATTTATTTGAGATGAAAACTATTGGGTCTACAACTTTTGCATTGATGGGAGGTGGAACGGTAGTTTCTTGGATACCTTTTATGGTAGGAGATATAACTACAGAAATATATGGAAAGAAAGCCAATGTTAGGTCATTTACTTTAGCCGGATTACTTAACTTATTTGTAGTAATATTAGCTCAATTAGTTATTGCTTTACCTGGGACTTATCCAGACCAGAATTCAGCTTTTGCTTTAATATTTAGTAATGGTGTAAGAACGGCATTAGCATCATTTATTGCTTTCTGGATTGGTAATTATATTAATACTCATATTATGGTAGTATTAAGAGATAGAGCTTGCAGTAAAGGAAATGATAATTCTATACTATTCTTTATAAGAGCAGTTTTATCGACTATTGTAGGTCAATTCTGCGATAACTTAATATTCTTAGTAATTGCTTTTGCACCTATTGGGTTATCAGCATTTGAGATGAGATGGGAAGATATGTTGAGTGTAGTATTATTAGGAACATCTTTAGAAGTGCTAATTGAAAGTGTACTTGTACCATTTATTACAAGACCAGTAACAAACTTTCTTAAAAAGAAAGATATATAAAGGAGGATTTATAGATGAAAGTTTCAACTCAAAGATTCAAAGACGCAGTAAATAAGGCAATAAAAGGTGCCAGTTTTAATAACTTAATTCCTTTGACCTCAATGGTTGGTATTAAGTTATCACAAGGTAATCTTAGATTACTGACTACAGATATGACTAATACGCTATGTATTATCATTGATAAAGTAGTAGGAGATGATATGGATATCACAGTTGATGCTGATAAGTTCGGCAAACTTATTTCCAAGATTACTTCTGAAGAAGTTGACTTGTCTGTTAATGATGATAAGTTAATAATTAAAGCCAATGGTACATATAAACTACCATTAATTGCAGATGAGGAAGGTATTGTATCTTTTCCTGATGTTAAAGTAGGAAATGAACCTGATGGAGAAGTTTTACTTACTAGCATTTTAGCAGCTTATAATATTAATAAGTCGGCATTGTCTAAGACATTGGAACAGCCAAGTTTAACTGGTTATTACTGCGGAGATATGGTTATTACAACAGATGGAAGTGTTATAACTTTTAATGGTTTTGATGCTTTTAAGTATGGTGAACCATTACTTATATCTTCTCAGATGATGGCTTTGCTAACACTCAATAGTAGTGAGAAAATTGAGTATATGGTTATTAATAATTCAGAACTTAATTTTGTAACCAAAGATGTAGTTATAACCGGACCTGTTCTGGAAGGTATCGAAGATTATCCAGTATCTGAGATTAAAGCATACTTGGATGAAGCATTTACTTCTAGTTGTAAAGTTCCTAAAGACCTATTACTGGACGTACTTGATAGATTAGCATTATTCATAGAACCCTATGATAAGAATGGTGCTTATTTTACTTTTGGTAGAAAAGGTATCAATATTCATAGTAAGAAAGATGCTTCTGTGGAAACAGTAAACTATGTAGAAAGTAAAGATTTTGAACCATTTGTTTGCTGCGTAGACATTCCAATGCTTAAAGAGCAGTTAATTGCTAACCCAGATGAGACAGTTAAGATTTATTATGGTAATGAGAACGCACTTAAGATTGAGAGTGGAAAAGTCACTCAGGTAATAGCTCTTTTGGAGGACGAAGAGTTAGAAAGCAATAAGAATGAGTAGAAGAAAACTCATTACTATGATGGACAATGCCACTAAGGATTTGCCTGCTAATAAGAAATTCTTAGTGGACGTTATGTCCGCTATAGAAAGGTATGATGCTCAGACAAGTAGAAAACCATCAGTTTGGTATAAACCGTCCTCATTTACTTGTATGAGAGGAATGTACTTTACTAGAACTTCTGCACCAACTGACCCACAGAGTACAAGTTATAATCTTATTGGTATGGCTGATACA
>ENA-OPDJ01000247-OPDJ01000247.1-human-gut-metagenome-genome-assembly--contig:-NODE-247-length-50836-cov-8.264154_pt1 | contig 50836 bp, 48 predicted proteins | sample MGYA00241621_ERZ501505 | MGnify/ENA primary metagenome ERZ501505 (study PRJEB25962, sample SAMEA2042624) | human gut metagenome | biome: human gut; feature: human-associated habitat; material: faeces... | reverse complement strand
TTGTTGCTCAGGTACTTATAAAATAAGTTAAACTAAAATGCTGCGGAATTTAGGTCAACGTAATTTTATCACCGCACATACGATTTTCTACAGGAATTACGTGCGTAATCAACGAAGGTATATCATCTATCTTTGAAAGTACCAGAATTACTTGCAGACAAGTCATCCGTATAAGTTCGCAAAGCAATGCATGAAGTTGGTTACGTGTCTTGGCGTCAAGTCCGATAAAAGGATTATCCATTATCAGCACACGAGGGTTACTCAACAAAGTCTTGGTCAACTGAAATTTACGTAACTCTCCACTCGATAGCAGAATAATATGTTTATCCAGCATCGTTTCTATGTCGAACAAGTCATACAACGTTTTTTTCAGTTCGGGATTCGTAGCTTTCGGCAAAAGGTCACGAACGACAGGCGTTTCATCCAAATCATGGGTATTCCAGCGCTGTTGATAATAATAATTACCGTCTGCATCCCCATAAGAGTCCCTGAAAGCAATATATTTTATATTATCATACACCATCTTTGAGGGAGAAGGCGAGAAATCATACTTCACTTCGTTCATTAATAGCGGCCAACGCCCGATAATAGTATCCACCAATATGCTTTTTCCTGCTCCGTTCGGACCTACAATAGCAATATGTTCACCTTCGGCAAGCGTCATGTTTATCGGCTTTTTCATCCGATAAAGCGGATGACGGACAACCCCGTTCTCAATAGCAATAATATTCTGCATTTCAATATCTCATTTTAGTCTTAAACAGAATACAAAGGTAGATAAAATTTAATAGAGCGCTTACCCCATCCCTATATTTTTCTTGCCCGGAAAACATTCGTCAGAGCATAGAAAAATATGGGTTTTAGCATAAAAAGTTAGGTTTTTCCATCCTTTTGTCATAACTTCGTGCACTTTTTTGGAGAAAACTTATGTATATATTCCGTTCTATTTACGAAATCATAAATACCATATCCACGGCAAAAACATTGCTGACGGAAATGTTCGAAAAGAGAAAAACCATCAGTTTCAGATACATCGATGCCTTAGAATTATTAAAAGACGATGAAAATCGCCTTAAAATATTAATTGAAAAAGAAGTGATTCACCAAAATGGCAACTTCTTGGAGCTGGACGTGCGTTTTCTCGATTTCTTTGAAACGCTACTTGAAGCCAACGAAGAAATCGACACAGCCACAATTGACGAAAACATCGAATACCTGCACGAGCTGATGGATTATTATCTGAAAGAAAAGATACAATCACGCAAAGAGAGCTATGTGAGGAACATCAAACTGACGTTCCAGAAAATAGCTCGCGTAACAATACGTAATATCATGAATTTGCAAAACAGTATCGACAACACTTTCAAACATGAACCAACATACCAAATCAAAATAGCCAAGCTGAAGAATCTGGACAAGAAGCGCATCAATATACAGAATCTCATTGACTCCACCGAGCACCTGATTCTACATGAAGAGCGACTTTTTTTCCAACAAGCCACCGATGAGGAATTAGGACGCATCTTGCTGGAACTGCGTCAGGAGTTGCAATTGTCTGCTCACAGCCTCATACGGGCGCAACAGGATATAATCAACTATCTGAACCAAATAAAGAATCAAGTAATATTGGTAGAGAAAATCCGAAAAGTAAAGTATCTGCAAGACCAGTTTGAACTGCGTGCCCGAAGCAACCTGGCAGAAGTAATGGAGAATGAACATTCCGTCTTGTTGGAAGGCTGTACACAGACTTCATTCAAACTATCACCCGAATATCTGGCAAGTGACGAAGCACGCCCCATTATCCTTAGAATCCTGAGCAACCGGAAAACCCGGGAGCATATCCGCAAGAATGAAGCGGGTGCTTTTAGTGAGGAAGACATGAAAGCGCAAGCCATGTATGAGGAAGTGGTAAACTTGGAAGAAGTGGTTAAAAGTTTTCTACAATCGGGTGCAGAAGCACAATGGAAAAACGAGCAACCCAAAGACTTGTTTACCTTTCTGCTCCATTATTCTTTTCAACGTGAAGTAAACGAGGAAGAATGCACCACACTGTTTTGCCAAATAGTGTCGCTCTACGAAGACAAATTAGAAATAAGCGATGATTTCGGACGATACAAACAATATGAATATGCCAAAATATACCCTTTATAAACTATGAATTTGAATATACAAATACCGGACAATACAGCATTAATCTTCGAATATATGCAAAAAGGGCAATTTATCTGTTCCAACAGCACAGATATCGACTTGCGCGACATGTATAATATGATTGATGAGAACTACGAATCTTTATACCAATACTTTTCACAAATAAACTATACATTAGAAAGGGGAAACGAGTATTTCTACTTCTCGCGCACGGAATCAAAAACCACATTGGAACAAAAGATACTCCGTGCCTATTATTGGATAGATGTACTTGATTTCTTCAAAACTTACGATGAAACATTCGGTGCAGGCTTCCGCTTCCAGCCGGAACAAATTTTGGTAGAGGCCAATATCAATGTTTTGCTGCAAAATAAATTAGACGGTATCCGCAAACATTTCTCGGACAAGGATATCCGCAAAGACGTGCTCGACAATATGATACGTTTGCTGGCCAAAGAATCGTTTATCGAATTGGAAAATGAGAAGACTAATACTTATAAGGTACTGACTTCATGGCATTATCTGGAAAAATTAGTCGATAGTATCAACATTTTTGAAGACATTGAAGATGAGAAACCTGAGTAGAATAATTTTTATCAATAGTGCGAATATTCCTTATTCGGACAATATATATCTGGATGGAAATATCCACTTTATCGGCACACAAGGAGTAGGAAAAAGTACCATTCTGCGTGCTATCTTATTTTTCTATAATGCGGACACGCAGAAACTGGGCATTCCCGTTGAAAAACAAAATTACACGGACTACTATTTTCCTTTTGCCAACTCATATATCATTTACGAAGTAACAACGGAGCATGGAGCATTCTGTATCCTGAGCTTTAAAGCCATGAACCGGGTATGTTATCGTTTCATAGATTCACCTTATCGCAAAGAATTCTTTATTGACGAGAATCGCACCGCCTACAGCGGCACAGACCGTATCCGTGCCATGCTCGACCAACATGAAGTGGAGTATTCGCGCATCATTTATACCTACGATGAGTATCGTAATATCCTATATGGCAATGCAACGAGTACTGAATTCCGACGTTATTCCTTGATGGAAAGCAAACAATATCAAAACATTCCGCGTACCATCCAGAATGTATTGCTGAACTCAAAACTTGATGCCGAATTTATCAAAAGGACTATTATCTCTTCTTTAAATGAAGAAGAAATATCCATCGATCTGAATAGTTACAAAGAGCATTTGAAAGATTTTGAAACGCGCCTGAGAGACATTAGTGAATTTCAAAAGAAAGAGACACAGAAGCAGGCAACGGAGATTACCCAACTATCACAGCAAACAACCCGTCTGCAAAGTGATATCATGCAAAATTGCCGCGAACTGGTGATTGCCGGTCGAAAAGCATCCGAACTGCTGCCCGAATGGAAAGAAAAACGCGACAAGGCTGGCAATGACATACAAATACAGGAAAAGCTGAAGGCAGAATTACAAAATGAATCACGGCAGCGTTGCGAAAAAATACAGGAAGAACTGACCATCGTCAGCAATGATTTGAAGAAAGCCGTTCTGAAGGAAAAGGAATATGAAGAACATCATATAAAGGAAGTGATGGAACGTTCTGCCAAAGAAATGGAATGGAAAAACAAACGTCTCGGTTTGCAGGAAGAACAACGCATATTGACTTCGCAATACACGGAAATCTCTTCTAAATACAAATTGCTTATCCAGAACCTGGATAACCAGTGGAATAAAATACACGAAGAGAAAATTCATCAATTGGATACATTAAATACTGTTTACAATGCCCGTTTGGAAGAAGCTCGTAAAGAAAACCAAAACCAAACAGAAGCTTTGTATCAGGAGTATGAGAACCTGTCACAAAAACTGCATCCGCTAAAAACCGAAAAACAGACAAAGCTGAGCGAAATGGATTATCGTATTCGTTCATGCCGCAAAGAAATCTTCTTCGAAAAGGAACAAGAGGAATTAAAGATGCGCATTCAGTCGTACACCTCTACTCACTTGGAACGAAAAACACGTATCAATGAGGCTCAAATCATTATCAAAGACTTGATGATGAAATGGGAGCATGAAGTTCAAAAATTGGAAAAAGGGATAGATGATGAACTGTCGAAGTCACAGATGGAACTGCAACAGTTACATGTCCGCATACAGGAATTGCAACAGTTTCTTACCCATAGTAAGAGTACCTTACAAGGCTGGCTGAAAGAAAACCATAAAGGATGGGAAGAAACAATCGGTAAACTATGCGATGAAGCTATATTGTGGCAAACCAACCTCTCACCGCAAAAAGCAGAAGGCAATTCTTTTTATGGAATCCAAATTGATTTGAATGTCATAGAGCGTCACATCAAATCTATTGATGATTATAATAAAGAAAAAGAGGAGAAGGAACAACGTTCGGCAGAAATCTCTATGCGCATGCAACGTTTGCAAGCCGAAAAAGCAGAGGGACAAGAGCAAATAAAGCGAAAATACCAGCCGTTGATAAAAGAACAGAAAAGCCGTATCAACCAGTTAGAATATGAATTGGAAAAACTGGAACGCCAATACCAGCAAGACATGCTCGACCTTGAAGACTGGAAGAAAAAAGCAGAAGCTGCCCGTAATGAAAAGTTAACCCGGCTGGATGAGGAAAAAAGCAAAATTGCTTTAGAACTGGCTTCCGTCAATGAAAAGCTGGATAACTTGGGACAAGAGAAAGCAAACAAGCTCAATGCCTTGAAAGAAGCATGGGCACACTTGCAAAACCAACTCTTTGAAGAAAAGAACATCCAACAAGAAAATATACGCAAAGAAGAAAAAGAGGAACAAAAGCGTATCAATGCCGGCAAAGCACAGCATGAGGCAGAGATGCAAAAAGAGTTGCATTCCCAAGGTGCCGATACCGAACGATTGCAAAATATCGCCAACCAACTGGGACAAATTGAGCAGGAGTTGTCTTTCATCAAAAAACACGCAACACTGATTATCGAATATCAAAAAGACAAACGAGACCTGATTGAACATATCCCTACATGGAAATATCAGGAAGAAGACCTGAGAAAGCAATTAAAGAAAGAACGGGATACCCTGAGAGCAGAAGTTGATACCTTGCAGAAAGAGATAGACAGAATAAAGATAATTTTACAAGAAGCCGAAGGTAATATTCGTCATTTACAACAGAATCTGGATGCTTACGCCAATATAGAAAGCTTTGATTGGTATAAATCTCATCAGGATATTTTCAAGAATGGCCCTTCTATGACAACTATTACACAAAAAAGTTGCATGGAGTTAATTGACCTGTTGAATCAATATTACATGCAATTCATGCAGATGCAAACCAAACTGCGTAAAGCTGTAAACCTCTTCACAGGACACTTTGACGAAAACAATACTTTCAAGTTTAAAACCAAATTTAATGAAGACTGGGAATACATACGCTTTGCTGATGAGTTGCACGATTTTATAGAGGAAGATAGAATTGACGAATATGTACGCCGTATCAATAATGAACATTGGGATACATTTAAACGTATCAGCATGGATGTCACTTCACTTTCTTCTTCCGAAAAAGATATACAAACAATTATTGGCAAGATAAATAAAGGATTCGCTACCTGCAATTTTGTAGGTGTCATTCAGCGCATCGAGATGAAAATGGAAGAAAGCAGTAACCGAGTGGTAAATGTACTGCATGATATTCAAAAATATTACAAAGAATATGGTTATGACCTTACCCCCGAAACAAACTTGTTCTCTTCCGAAAAAGAGCCTTTGATAAAAGAAGAAGCCATCAAGCTGCTGCGCGACTTTATCAAAGAAATTCATGCCTACCGTTATGACAATATCCGGCTGTATGACTCCTTCGAACTACGTTTCCGCATTGTAGAAAATGGTAATGACACAGGATTTGTAGAGAAAATTTCAAGTGTAGGTTCGGAAGGTACGGATATTCTGGTAAAAGCTATGATTAATATCATGCTAATCAATGTATTTAAAGAAGCCGCTTCACGAAAGTTCAAAGATTTCAAGTTGCACTGCATGATGGATGAAATTGGAAAACTCCATCCGAACAATGTGGCAGGTATCTTGAAATTTGCCAACGACCGGAATATTATCCTTATCAACGGCTCTCCTACCGAGCTCAACCGAGAAGCATACAAGCATGTGTATCTATTAACAAAAGATTCACAGAGTAAAACACGTATTGCACGGTTAATTTCAGACACCAACATATAATGATAAATATTACATTAAACCAAGTGCGATTGTTGAAATCTCTCTCTTTAGGGGAGAGATTTCCTTTAAGCAATTTAAAAGGAAAAATCTTTCAACAGTTATTGGATGAGCATGTCTTATCAAAGTTTCCACAAGGAAATGGTTTTATAATCTATGCTCACTCTCCCATTGCCTTACTAAACCATTTAAGTAATAAATATATAAAATGTTCCCTAGATGATTACATCGAAAAGATGGAAATAAATGAGCTAAGGAAAGTAGACAATATATTGATGAGAGGGAACTCAAAGAGCAATGAAACGCATCCCATGAATGGTTTTCTGGTGAAAAGCATTGAACCGATTGAAGTTTCTCTCTCCAAAAGAAAACTGGTGCTTTCTCCCGAAGTGTGGCCTGTCTGTTTCGTTTCAAATCATGAAGAGTTCACAATTCCCTCGGATGTCACCATTGTTATGGTAGAAAATCCTGAAAACTTTATCTTTATAGAAGAACAAAAGGAGTTCTTTGAAGGAATGCGACCTTTATTTACAACTTATTATCCCAGAGATACACATCGAAGTTTAGTGAATTGGTTAGAAACATTGCCTAATGCATACATTCATTATGGTGACTTTGATATTGCCGGAGTTTATATTTATCAGGATATTTATAAAAAACATATCAAAGGTCCTAAAAAATTCTTTGTTCCTAAATTTATTGATAAGTTAATGCATCGATTCGGTGATGCAGAACTTTACGATAAACAATTGAGTTACAGAAATTCCATCATTTCAGATGAACCAGGCATTCAAGAACTAATGAAAATTATCGATAAAGAACATAAGGGATTAGAACAAGAAATCTTTAATTCAAAAGAATATAAAAAATATACAGACTAACTTTCTCTTCTTTCTATTATACTGAAACAAGTTTAAGATGCTAACTTACTTTTTAAATCATTTTTAATCATGTGAATACTGTCACTGAAGTATTTCTTATAGAACAATAACAAAATAATGACTCCGCAACTGATAGCTGCATCTGCAAAATTAAAGATCGGACTAAAGAATATAAAATTATCTCCTCCTATAAATGGCATCCAACCGGGCCGGTTAAATTCAAAAAGAGGAAAATAGAACATATCGACAACTTTTCCGTATAACCAATCAGTGTATCCATGTCCTATCGGTACAAAAGTTGCCACTTCAGATAAGGTACTTTGACTGAATATGACTCCATAAAAAATACTATCAATAATATTTCCAATTGCACCTGCCAATATCAGGGAAATACAAATAAGATACGGCCTATTGTCTGTACTGCTTTGGGAATAACTTGCATACCAAAAGCCATCCCCGGGTTCTCAACAAAATGAATATAGAACCAATCGGTAATGCGAATACTTTCATTATAATACATATTCGTTTTTACCGCTATTTTTATGATTTGGTCAAGAATTAAGATTCCCATCACAATCAACAAGGAAAGCCATCCTTTAGAAATAGTATTTTTCATAAGTATTATTTTGTGTTTTTAAATAGTTGCAAATATACTGAAGAATTTCTATCAGCAACCATTTTCATACCCGAAATGTCATCTTCCGATACTCTGACGGTGATATTCCTATTTTTTTCTGCACATATCGGCTGAAATAGGATACTGAGGAAAAATTCAGCTTTTCGGCAATCTCTGTCAAGGAGAGTTCCTTCTGCCATAGCAGACGAGTGATTTCCAAAAGAGTAAAACGATCTATCCAGTAAGTAGCAGGTCTGCCACTCACCTCTTTACATATCTCCGACAGGTAATGAGGAGTAATGCAAAGTCGGGAAGCATAAAAGTCAAGACTACGGTGACGGATATATTCGCCATTATACAACAATTCGATGAACTTCCGCAGCAGAAAAGTGATATGTTCCGACAGTCGGACCGCCTCCCGTCTGCGTGCATGGATGTCGTAGAGATCGAGAATATGGGCGGTAAGCAGACTGCCTAGTAATTCTTCCCGGAAAAGATGACCTTTATCCTCCATACGCTCCCGGATACACAGCATGGCCTGTTTGCACACCCGGAAGTCATGAAATGAAAGTTTCATGACCGGATTCTGCAAAAGTGACAAATGTCCGATGATGCCGTAATTGCTGCGAATGGCTATTGAGGTAATAAACAAATCCGAAAGACTCATAAAAATGCCTTGGAAGTCCCCGGAGTCCGAAAAGTCCGACCCAAGTGTTGCATTGGGCAGAATCACATAATCTCCTGCCGCAATGTGATAACGGGTGTCTTGAAACGTAAAGCCCATATTGCCTCCGCTGCAAAGAATATGAATGACTCTTCCCGTATGCCGCAGGGCATTGAAGTCCTGCAATGTATCAGCGAAAATAATTCCATCAAAGTCTGTATGCTCCATTTCCCTTATTCATTTCCTTGCAAAAGTAACCAAAAACCACGAATAGTGAAAATACTACCTCGAATTATGTAACAAAGAAGCGAGAAGTGCGTTGTAATTTTGCATCAGAAGCTAAAACCATAAAGAATATGAAAAATGTAAGATTGAACAACGGAGTAATGATGCCTGCCATCGGGTTCGGCATCTTCCAAATTCCTGAGAACGAAACGGAACGGATTGTGAATGATGCGATTGAGACCGGCTACAGGAAGTTTGATACAGCCGCCTCTTATTTCAATGAGGAGCAGTTAGGCAACGCCATCCGACATAGCGGCATGAAACGTGAGGAGTTCTTCATTACCACCAAATTGTGGGTGCAAGACTACGAATACGATGATGCCCTGCGCGCTTTCGATTTATCGATGAAAAAGCTCGGGCTGGATTATCTGGACCTCTACCTGATGCACAAACCATACGGAAACTATTATGCCGCGTGGCGGGCGATGGAGCGGCTTTATAAGGAAGGACGTATCCGGGCTATCGGTGTTACAAGCTTTTCCAACGAGCGCCTGCAAGACCTTTTCCTGCATAACGAAATCAAGCCGGCCGTCAACCAGTTGGAAACTCATCCGTTGTTCCAGCAGCAGGCAGCCCACGCCTTCTTACAGCAAGAAGGCATCCAGCATGAAGCATGGGCACCTTTTGCCGAAGGACAAAATGATATATTCAATCATCCTACATTGAAAGCAATTGCAAAACGGCATGAAAAAGGCGTTGGAGCTGTTATTCTTCGCTGGTTAAATCAGCGGAACATCGTGGTTATTCCTAAATCCGTACACAAGGAGCGAATGGTAGAAAACTTCAACATCCTTGATTTCATGCTTTCTGAAGAAGAAATGGCCGCTATCTCCCTACTGGAAACGGGGAAAAGCCCTATCTACGATGACATGGACTTAGCAACTGTGAAAGGAATCGGATTGCACAAAATCCATGAATGATTTTAGAAAGAAAAGAGAAAATAGAATATGAACCCTTAAAAACAGAATCTTATGCAGACTATCAAATTGAACAACGGCATCGAAATGCCGGTATTGGGATACGGAGTATTCCAAGTATCTCCCGAAGAGTGTGAGCGTTGCGTGCTCGATGCCATCAGCACTGGTTATCGGCTGATAGACACGGCGCAGGCCTACTATAATGAAGAGGGCGTGGGCAATGCCGTCACTCGCTGCGGTGTGCCCCGTAACGAGCTTTTCCTTACCACCAAAATATGGATAAGCAATGCCGGAGAGACAAACGCCGCCCGCAGCATTGATGAATCTCTCCGTAAACTGCACACCGACTACATCGACTTGCTACTCATCCATCAGCCTTTCAGCGACTACCCGGGAACATGGCGGGCCATGGAGAAGGCCGTAAAAGATGGAAAAGTCCGTGCCATCGGCCTTTCCAACTTCTACCCCGACCGCTTTGTGGATATGGCGGAATATGCCGAAATCAACCCTGCCGTGAACCAGTTAAAGACGAATGTGTTCAGCCAGCAGTGGGAGGCCGAAGTCGAAATGAATCTCTATGATACACACATCATGGCTTGGGCACCGCTGGCGCAAGGTAATCCCGAACTTCTGACCAATCCCGTACTGACTGCTCTAGCTGAGCGATACAATAAAACAGTGCAGCAGGTGGCTCTGCGTTACTTGATACAACGCGGCATCATCGCCATTCCGAAGAGTACTCACACCGAACGTATGAAACAAAATCTGGATGTATTCGACTTTGCCCTCACACCGGAAGATATGGAAAGCATCCGTCCGCTCGACAAACCCGACGACTTCCGTTGGTCGCACCGTAATCCCGAACTCGTAAAATTCCTCCTGAATTACGACAGACAGTTTAACCCGGACAATAAGAAGTAAGAATATGAAAATTTCATAAAGCAAGAATCCTTTTTTCTATTTCCAAATCATTTTCATTCAGTTGGGGAGACGGTATCATGCAAGTACGGATACAGTCTCCCTCCCGACAAGTATAATCGTAATATTTCTTTTGCAGCTCCGTCAAGTTTTCAAGTGCCACAAGCTCCCCTTTCAATTCCAGGAACTCCTCCATGTCCGTACTGTCACTTTGCTTTACAAAGAGAATACGGCGTGATATCGGATTCCTGTTATAATCCAGGCTGAGATATAACCCTTTCAGAAAAGGAGGGAAATCATACATGGGCAATTGCAGGTAAATGCTGAACAAAGCCATTTGGGGAGCTTCCCGTTCGTTGAAAAAAATATATCCGTTCTGATGGTTATTAAACAACCCTACCCCCCGGTGAGTCGTGTTATAAGCACTCATGTGAGTCACCTTCACATACGTGTTATCTTCGGAAGACTCTATCAGGTAAGGTTCCACTTTCAGGCAGTTGCATGACGAAGAAAGACTGTAACTCAAATAGCTGCCACTATAATTATAAACTTCCTGAACAGAACGCTGCATCTCGGCAGTCATCATTTCCATAAACGGATTCGCCTTTGTCTCGCCATTGGCAGGTTCCAGACTGAAAAGCAATTCTTTGATGCTTGACAAATTACCCATCAAGCGTTTCTTTGAAATGTTATTGACCTGTCCCAAAGCCAAATCCAATGAATTTTCTTCAGAATGTCCTTGTTTCAATGAGGTTACATAAGTGGGCAGAACACTGGAATAAAGCGCAGACAATACACTGGGAGCCATATCGATAAAATCTGCTATTTCTTTCATTTTCAATCCGTTATTACGGAGGTATTCTATTCTTCTATAAATTTCTATTAAATCATCCATGGATATTATCTTCTATATTGAACTTGCAAAATACAAGTTTCCGTGTGAACTTACAATGACATACACATTACATTAATATTACATCATCAACTCCTCGCTATATGAAAAATATTAATCATAAATATTCATTTTTTCTCCGACCGGATGAGCATACTTTTGCTGCCGGAAATCATCGGAACGGGATGCAAGACTCCGCTTTTACGATGATAAAAACATAATTTGCAAAAACAAGTAAAACAATAATGGAAGCAAAAAGCGAAACGAACAAACCAATATCCAATTTCCTGTTTATCTTATGGGCAGGAGGAACAGCCTTACTTTCCTATTCATTGGTATATGCACTGCGTAAACCTTTTACGGCTGCCACTTTTGACGGAATGGACTTTTTCGGAATGGATTACAAAGTAGCCACTACTATCATGCAAATCTTCGGCTACCTCATCTCTAAGTTTTTTGCCATTAAAATTGTCTCCGAATTGAAACGGGAGAACCGGTTGAAATTCATGATATTTTCCGTGGCTCTTGCCGAACTTGCATTGGTCTTTTTCGGACTGCTCCCCACTCCTTTCAATGTATTTGCATTGTTCTTCAACGGACTGGCGCTGGGGTGTATGTGGGGAGTTATCTTCAGTTTCATTGAGGGTCGCAAAGTGACCGACATATTAGCCAGTTTGCTGGGAGTAAGCATGGCTGTGAGTTCCGGAATGGCAAAATCACTCGGGCTATTTGTCGTCAACACATTCGGTGTCACAGAATTCTGGATGCCTGCCCTGATAGGCGGTCTGGCTTTTCCGCTACTTGTCCTGATGGGATGGTCGCTCAACAAACTGCCATCCCCCACTGACGAAGACCGCGCCCTGCGTTCGGAACGCGTAGCACTGAACGGAGAACAGCGCCGGCAACTGTTCAAAAGCTATATGCCCCTGCTGATAATGTTGTTTTTTGCCAATCTGTTCATCACCATCCTGCGTGATATCAAGGAAGATTTTCTGGTCAACATTATTGACGTAAGCACTATCTCTTCATGGTTGTTTGCACAAGTAGACGGCATGGTAACACTGATTATTCTGGGAATATTTGCCATGATGTCACTGATAAACAGCAATTACAGGGTGCTGATAGTGCTCCTTTCCATGGTGATAGGCGGAGCCGTAACCATCAGTTATCTGGCATTCAATTATGACACACTGCAATTGCCCACCCTTTACTGGCTCTTTATACAGAGTTTGAGCCTGTATATTGTCTACCTGAGTTTTCAAACCTTATTCTTCGAACGGTTTATCGCCTGCTTCAAGATTAAAGGGAATGTGGGATTTTTCATCGCATCCATCGACTTTATCGGATACACAGGAACGGTTTGTGTGCTTCTTTTCAAAGAATATTGCAGCCCGAATATCGACTGGATGCAATTCTACAACCAATTTTCGGGATGGGTAGGCATCGTTGCCGGTATTGCATTCATCGGTTCGGCAATCTATCTGATGCAACGATACAAAATGGAAAAACAGAACTTGCCCACGGAATGTTATCACCCGACGGACAACGCCACGAATGCTTTCCCGCAAATCCAATCCACTCCTACAGGAAATGAATAAATAAACAAATAACTAAATAACAACAAGATGAAAAAAATAGAATGTGTAATTATGGACTGGGCAGGAACAGCAGTCGATTACGGATGTTTTGCACCTGTTGCCGCCTTCTTGAAGGCCTTTGGTGAAGTAGGTATCACTGTAACCATGGAAGAAGCACGCCGCCCTATGGGAATGGCAAAAATAGACCATATCCGTGAACTGTTCAAGTTGCCCGGAGTGACAGAGCAATTCCAAAAACTATACAACAGACTTTGGACGGAAGAAGATGTGGTTGCCATGAACCGTGAATTTGAGAAATATCTCTTCGCTTCTCTTCAGGAATATACCACTCCTATCCCCGGAGTCATTGAAACCATTGGCGAACTGAAAAAGGCAGGCATTAAAATCGGCTCCACCACAGGTTATACACGCGCCATGATGGATGTGGTCCTGCCGGGAGCTGCCGCCAAAGGTTATACCACAGACAATTGTGTCACCCCCGACGGTCTTCCTGCCGGACGTCCTCAGCCTTTTATGATTTACAAAAACATGACAGATTTGAATGTACCTTCCGTAACAAGTGTTGTGAAATATGGGGATACCATTGCCGACATCAAAGAAGGAGTGAATGCAGGCGTATGGACTGTCGGTGTCATTCTGGGCAGCAACGAAATGGGGCTTACCCAAGAGGAAACCGAGAAACTTCCATCAGATGAACTGAACAAACGCATGGCTGCCGTCAGAAAACGCATGTATATGGCAGGTGCCCATTATGTGGTAAACAGCATTGCCGAACTCCCCGAAATTATTGAAATTATCAACCATAAAATAAACTAACACAATGAGACCATATTTACTTTTGACTCCCGGCCCTTTAACAACATCAGAAACAGTAAAAACAGCCATGATGACCGACTGGTGCACATGGGATGAGGATTACAATGTGCACATCGTTGAAGAAATCCGCAAAGGACTGGTGAAACTCGCTACCCATAAAACCGATGAATACACAGCCGTTCTGTTACAGGGAAGCGGTACTTACTGCGTAGAAGCAACATTGGGAAGCGTCATCACCCCGAAACACAAATTACTCATTCTGAGCAACGGCGCATACGGTGACCGTATGGGAAACATTGCCGAATACCACGGCATGAACTATGACATGCTTGCTTTTGATGAAACCGAACAAGTATCCGTGGAATATGTGGACGACTACCTGGCACATAACGCAGAAATCACACACGTGGCAGTGGTGCATTGCGAAACAACGACCGGCATTCTGAACCCGTTGAAGGAGATTGCCCACATGGTAAAGATGCACGGCAAGAAGTTGATTGTGGATGCAATGAGTAGTTTCGGAGGCGTACCCTTGGATGTAGAGGAACTGGGTATCGACTTTATGATCAGCAGCGCCAACAAGTGCATTCAGGGTGTACCGGGATTCGGCTTCATCATAGCCCGCAAATCCGAACTGGCACACTGCAAGGGCGTATCACGCAGCCTCTCTCTTGACATTTACGACCAATGGGAAACAATGGAGAAGGGACACGGCAAATGGCGCTTCACCTCTCCCACTCACGTGGTACGCGCTTTTAAGCAGGCCATGGACGAATTAGAGGCCGAAGGCGGCGTGCAGGCACGTCACGAACGCTACTGCCGCAATCACGAGGTATTGGTGGCAGGGATGCGCTCTCTGGGCTTCAAAACCTTATTGGATGACACCATACAATCTCCCATTATCACTTCTTTCCTGTACCCCGATGCGGCATTTGATTTCAAAGAATTCTATAAGCAACTGAAAACAAAGGGATTCGTGATTTATCCGGGTAAAATTTCACAGGCAGATACATTCCGTATCGGAAATATCGGCGATGTATTTCCTGAAGATTTCAGCCGACTGATTGATGCCATAAAAAGCACAATAAAGGCATAAAGTCTTCTCGCATAAAAATGGTAATTGTTTCTCGCTATACCAAAAGAGTGAAACAGTTGATTATCAAATGATTAACAATTTGTTTGGGACCACTTGGACCAGGGCCCGCCTTTATGAGAATCCGGCCCCAATAAAAGACCATTAATAAATTGATAATCAAACCGATAAAGCGGACAAGCCTATTAAATGAAATTCGGCACTGTAATCAATGAGATTATAAATCATTCAAGCACCTATTCAGCGAAACAATAAACTCATTGCCAACAGATATTATTCATGTAATAATAATTCATATTCCATAAAAAGAGCTTGTCCGTTTTACAAATCAAGAACATACTGATAAACAACAATATATATATTCATATCAGCAGAAATCCGGGGTCAGAATCTCATAAAGACGGGCCCTGGTCCCAGTGGTCCCAAATAAATCATTAATTCTCTGATAGTCAATTGTTTAATCATAATCCACATCACAAATCTGCAGTCCGTTTTATAAAGAGATAAAAGCGAAAAATAAAACATGGAAAAGGACTCCCGAAAAACTCCACTGTCTTTTTGCAAAACCTCTAAGTCTTTTGCGAAAAGACAGTGGAGTTTTGCAAAAAGCTGAAAGAGTTTTTTCAAGAACCTCAGAATTTAAAAATGCGGTTTTCTTTTCGTCTCCGTCACATCTCCCAATATCTATCGCAAAGATTCAGATATTCCATTTCGGGTTGATTGCCAAAAGAGAGTGCAAAAAAAGAAGTCTTCCGACGTTTCATCACTCTTATTTGTTCTTTTAAATCTTTGGATAACGGAGGCATCTCGAAGTCTGAAATCAGGACAATATCCGACTCTCTGAAATCGTTTCCGTTAATGATATGCGCCGCTTCGCGAAGGGCGGGTTCTACATCCGTTCCTCCGTTGAAGGATTTATTGAGAAATTCGGCCAGTTTGGGCATGTCGCGCGACAAATCTTCCACCAACAGAGCTACAGCCTCATCGGAGAAGTTGATGACATAACATTTGCGGTGAGTCTTTTCCGTCAACTGAGCAATGGCAAGAATCGCAGACTTGGACAGGATTTCCCGGTCGCCCTGCATGGAGCCGGACGTATCCACACAGATGATATAAGGTCCTTGTCCCGAAACTTTCTGCTTGTCATTCTTCACCGGGTCTGCTTCTTTCGATTTATAATCAAACAGTTGCAACCGCTTCTCGGCATACCGTTCCATGAACACGGCACGCAGCGAATCGTCCGCCAGATAACAATATTCTATCGGCAACAGACTGTTCAGGTCATTGCCCAAAGTGACGCCCGTTATATCGCTGTGCGGAGAATGGCGAATCAGCATCTTCTTATCCACTCCCGAAAGAGAATCATATTTCAATGGTTCCCGGTGCTTTCTCCCCAAAAGATGCGCCAGTTGCCGGATGGCAGGATTGCGTTTCATCACTTGCTCAAAGGGGAGCATCTTGCGATACAAATCCGGGTAGTTGTGAAGCAGCCACTCCATGCGCGACCCGAGCAGGTGATTGCCCGACTGTTGCCCATGTTTCTTTACCAACAGGTCGAAACTCTCGCAAAGGCTGTCGATGTGCATATACTGATAGTCGTACTCCTTGCGGGTGAGCAACTGATGCCATTTATCCAGAAAAAACTCCTTTGTCTGCGTTGCTTCCCCTTTTAGCAGAGAGCAACCTTCCATTTGTGAGATATAGTAATCAATATTGAGTTCGGAAAGCTCATAACGCTTCTTGAATGCACTGCGCATCTGTTTCAGGAATTGCAGGAATGCCATGTCCGGCAAGTGTTCCGAGGAATAAAAAGCATCCCACTCGGGAGTGTAGCGCGAATAATATTCCTGCAGGGAAGGCGTTGTGCGGCGATAGTAGGCAAGCACTTTTTCCTCCAATTCGTGTCGGCGCACCACTCCGCTGCCGATATCATCCCCATATGCTTTAAACGTTCTGTCTTTAAGCTCCTGTGAATAAATCATCTTCAGGTCTCTCAACCTTATATTCCTGGTTCTCTTTTCGGTACGCATCAGCCATTTCGTTCAATTCGTTCTTATATCGTTCTATATTGTTCTTTTGATGAGTGAGCATCCTCCGCATCAGGAGGCGTTGCCTTGCACTCAGGAAAAGATGATTTTCGTAATACTCCGTTTCGGCAGCAAGCAACTCGTTCCAGTCTTTCTCCATTCTCCCCAAGGCCTCCGTCACTGAATGATATTTCATGCCCAGGTCTTCCGGTTCCGGTTCGGAAGGCGGAGGCGGACAGTTCTCATAACACATCAGATGATATTCATAATTGTTTATATAAACGGAGCGAGTTCCCCGCTTCAACGTATATATCTTGCTACGGGGAACTTTGGCATGAAGCACCGAATCATATTTTTTCAGAATACAACAATTTGCTTTGTACTTGTCTTTGTGCAAATAGAACAGTTTCCCTGTTTTGTCAAGATGCCGGTAATCGGAAGCAAAAATCAGCAAACGCTCTCTCATGCGGACTCCCTCCACCTGATAGTAATAGGTATCCACCACCTGAATGCCGGGATCATTAAGCTCGCGCAAACTGTGTTCCGAAGATTGACAGTCTTTCAGTTCCTCGATATCTTGTTCCAGCCCTTTTATGTTGAGCAGATAGCCCTCGGCACTCTTCCGTATGGCGGCGGCAACCATTTCTTCAATGGCTTCCATATGCTCCGTTTCGCTCCACAAGCAATAAGATAAAAGCGTACAGTCCGACAGGCGGATGGTATCCGAACCGTTCAGGAAAGCGGACGTCTTGAGCAGCTTTACCATCTTCTTCCAGCGACGGTCGGACACATAGAGAGGAGCTGAAATACCACCCTCGTTCTGCACTTGCCGGTTATATTGCTCAATGCCGTCTTTCAGTGCATGAATCACTTCAAAAATGGAGTAATGAATCTTTATGGCAGCTATTTCCTTTTCCCAACGGACATATTCTTCACCGGTTATTTGAAGTTGTTCATCCACCACCGGTTCCGTTTCGTCGGTAGACGAAATCATGCGGTCAAACTCACCCATATCTTCTATTCCTCCCACCAGACAACGAAGCAGGAATCGATCCCATAGAGCTTCAAGTCCCTGCCCTTGTGCCGGAAGTTCATTGGATGCTGCAATCAGACCTTTCAGAGGAACCCGAATAGAAAACTGTCCGTTACGATAAATCTTTTCATTGATAATGGTCAGCAAAGCATTCTGAATGGCAGGTCCGGCTTTCCATATTTCATCCAGAAAGGCAATGGTAGCCGAAGGCAGATAACCATCGACAATGCGTTCGTAGGTATCCGCATCCTTCAGTTTGGAGATGGATACCGGCCCGAATATTTCATCGGGCGTACTAAAACGGGACATGAGATACTCGAAAGCGTAGGCATCCCGGAAAGCCAGTTTCAGGCGGCGCGCCACCATACTCTTGGCAACTCCCGGAGGGCCGAGCAGGAAGATACTCTCTCCTGCCACTGCCGACAGCAGGGAGAGTGCCACCACATGCTCTTTCTCGAAAACACGTTCGTTAAGTTGTTGTAACAGGGATTCTATACGAAGCTTTAATTCATTCATTTTACTTTTTCCTTTGAAGTTCCATTGTGCTGTTGTCGATTCTTTTCAAACCATAACCGATAAGACTTCTCCATTTCGGGCAGTTCTTTCCGGTAATTTTCCAATGACCAGTCAAAGCCGGTATCTTCCATATATTCTTTCATCGGCTCCAAACCTATTTCTTTACGCAGAGTATCCACCTTATCAGGATTTTCAATGGGCACAGGAAACTGCTTTCCATTCATCCGCAATGTCTGAGTTCCATAAACCTGCTTCTCTCCCCTGTTCATTTTTATCCTGTCAGTCAGAAAAGCATACTGCCATCCATCCGCATTTCCTTCTTCCATTGCTTTCTTCAAGATGGGAAGATACTTGGTCTGTATAATTAAATCATCTGCATGCTGAATGCACAGAAAAAGCGTTTCATTGGCATCTTCACCTAGTTCGTCACTGCCCAACCATCCATAAAGATCAATAATCTGTTGTACCCGCAGCGCATTCTTAGAATCAATCCTTTTCATCATCTGGCGTATCTCCACAGTACGTTTATCTCTATCACCGTATCTCTTTGACGCATCTATCAACAACAAGCGGATACCCTGATCTTCGTTCCGCATCTGTTTCAGCTCTTTTACCAAAGAATAGACTTCAGGATTCATCTCCTTTTCCAACGCATCGGGCAATTGAATATAGGTAGCATTAAACGAAGCAATATCTTGAATGGCAAGATAATGGTAACAACTATCTTTCAAACTCTGCAAGGTTTGTGCATGGCCGATAGAAATGGTTGTTGCAAGGGCAACCCCCATGCATAATAACATCTTTCTCATGTGCTCTGTCTCTTTTTGCAGTCACAAAAGTAGTGCATTTATTCAGATAAAAGATAAAATCCGGCTCTTATCTTGTTTCTCACGCCGAATTATCTATCTTTGCGCCCAACATTGACAAACCATGAAAACATTAAAAGATATTGCAACGGCAAGGTTGCTGAACCAACATCTGCTTCGCCCGCTATTCACTGCCCCACAAGAGGTAGTGTCGTGGATGGGAGCAATGCAGGCACAGGATTTCTCCATGTGCCGGTGGGCCGTCGGAGTAAGGATGCGGAAGCCCTCGGAGGCCGGCGTTATCGAGGCACTCAACAAGGGCGACATCATCCGCTCACACTTGAACCGTTCCACCTGGCAACTGGTCACTAAAGAAGACTATCATTGGATGATGCCACTCCATCGGGAGCGTTCCATCCGTTCGTGGTGTGCATTTGCCAAACAGTCGGGCAACCCGATTTCCGACAAAATGATGGACAACAGCCGTGAGCTTCTGACTAATATATTAGGTGGAAAGAAGCATCTGACACGAGAAGATATCATACCTTTCTATCAGGAAATAGACATCGACAATGCTCACACCGTCCGCCACCTGTTGGCAGTGGCAGAGGCGGAAGGCATCATCCATAACGGTTGCACCGACGGCAGGAAGATAACCTACCGGCTTTACGGAAAAGATGAAAACAAGTTCGGTTGCCTGCCGAAAGAAGAAGCATTGGCACGCTTGGCAACAAAGTATTTCCAAAGCCACGCCCCCGCCACACTCGCCGATTTTGTATGGTGGAGCGGATTACCGGTGAAAGAATGCCGCATAGGAATGGAACAGATATCCTCTGCGCTGACCGTAAAAATGATAAACGGTACGGAATATTTCCTGCACGAGAGTAATCGATATGGCAAAATGCAAAAGGACAGCATTACACTTTTGCCTCCCTACGATGAATTGCTCATCGGCTACAAAGACCGTTCCGCCGTACTCTCCAAGGAGCACGAAAGGAAAGCCTACAATACGTTCGGCATTTTCTATCCGGTGGTTCTGCATGAGCATCGGATAGCCGGCAACTGGTCAAGGAAAGAATTAAGCGTTACTTTTTTTGAAAATGATAAGCCGGATGCAGCGTGTTTGGAAAAGGCAAAAAAACAATACGAGAAATTTGTAAATACCAACCGATAAAAATGACACAGCAAATGAAAGCAAACCTTCTCTCTCCCGATAAAGACCCGATGGGGGCAGCTATTACCGACTATTTTCACCATCAGAAGGCAGGAAAACTACGTGTATTCTCATCTCAGTTTGAAGAAGATGAAATTCCCATTAACCAGCTTTTCCGTTCGTTCGACGAAATGTCCGAACCGGAGAAGACAGCTTTGCAAATGGCAAGCGGAAAGATTCTGGATGCCGGTGCCGGAAGCGGTTGCCATACCCTGGCATTGCAAGAAATGGGAAAGGAAGTTTGCGCCATTGACATCTCCCCGCTTTCAGTCAAGGTTATGGCAGAACGCGGTGTACGTGATGTCCGTCAAATCAACCTTTTTGATGTAGGATTTCTTGAAACATTTGATACCATCCTGATGCTGATGAATGGTTCGGGCATCATCGGGAAGTTAGAAAATATGCCCGATTTCTTTCTGAGAATGAAACAATTGCTTCGTCCTGGAGGATGTATTTTAATGGATTCGAGCGACCTGCGCTATCTTTTCGAGGATGAAGACGGCAGCTTCCTGATAGACCTTGCAGGAGATTACTATGGCGAAATTGATTTCCGGATGCAATATAAGAATATCAAAGGAGACCGTTTCGACTGGCTCTATGTGGATTTTCAAACACTCAGTCTCTATGCTGCCGAGTATGGCTTTGAAGCAGAGCTGATAAAAGAAGGAAAACACTATGATTACCTGGCTTGTCTGCGGATGAAATAAAACCGCGAATGTCCGAAATCGAATTCCGAATATTCGCGGTTCCCTCATTAAGCCATCGAGCCGCCCACAATATCAAGCAATTCATTGGTAATTGACTGCTGGCGGCTTTTGTTATACATCACCGTCAGCTCCTGCAACAACTCATTGGCATTGTCTGTTGCAATCTGCATGGCCATGGTCCGTGCCGCATGTTCGGCAGCATTCGAATCCAGCAATACGGTGAACATCTTCATACGCAACACCTTGGGTAGCATTTCCTGCATCAGTTCCTCGGCAGAAGGCTCAAGAATATAATCTATCGTCCTCTCTTCCTCCTTCTTTTCATTATTTAAATCAATGGGAAGATACGTCTCGCGAGTCAATATCTGCGAAGCGGTGGACTTGAAATGATTATAGAGCAATTCCACTTTATCCACATCGCCATGCAGGAAGCGTTTCATCAAATCGGCAGCCAGGTCGGCAGCCTCCTGATAAGAAGGTTTGTCTGCCATGTGCTGGAAGTCGCCTTCAATGCGGAATCCCAGCTTCCTGACAGCATCCGCCACCTTCTTTCCTACCGGGAAAACCAGAATATTCTCCAATCCCAACGGCTTGTATTCTGCCAGCAAATCGACCAGGTGCCTGATGACATTGGCATTAAACCCGCCGCACAGACTGGTATTGGAAGCAAACACCACGACAGCCACCTTTTTTACTTCACGCTTCACAATGAAAGGAGACGTCACCTCGGTACAGTTGCTCATAAAATCGGTCAGTATATGGTGCAGCCTGCGTTCGTAAGGAAGCATACTTTCTATGGCAGCCTGAGCCTTATGCAGTTTGGCTGAAGCCACCATTTTCATAGCCGAAGTAATCTTTCGGGTATTGTTTACCGAGGCTATTCTTCCTTTTACTTCTTTCAGTGATGCCATGATAATTATTGTTCTTTATAAGATTGAGCTGTTTCCGCAGCCACTTTTTCTATGATTCCGGTTACTTCCTCATTGATGACACCGCTTGCCAGCACATCAATTACATCCTGCTGATGATTGGCGCGCATCGTTTCCAAAAAAGTATTCTGGAATTCAATCACTTTATCCAAAGGTACATCATGCAGCAAGCTATGTACCCCGCAATAAAGGATGGCAATCTGCTCGCCCACCGGCATCGGGCTGTACTGGGGCTGAATCAATAACCGGTTGTTCTTACGTCCACGGTCGATGGCCATGGCAGTCACGGCATCCATATCACTGCTGAACTTGGAGAATGCTTCCAGTTCACGATACTGTGCCTGGTCTATCTTCAATGTACCCGCTACCTTCTTCATACTCTTTATCTGTGCGCTACCACCTACACGGGATACAGAAATACCTACATTGATGGCAGGACGGAATCCCTGGTTGAAGAGGTCCGTTTCGAGGAATATCTGACCATCGGTAATGGAAATCACATTTGTCGGGATATAGGCCGAAACGTCTCCCGCCTGCGTCTCGATGATGGGCAGGGCTGTCAACGAGCCACCACCTTTCACCTTTCCCTTCAGGCTTGCCGGAAGATCGTTCATCTGTTCCGCCACTTCCTGCTGGTTGATTATCTTCGCGGCACGCTCCAACAAACGGGAATGCAAATAAAAGATATCTCCCGGATAAGCCTCACGCCCCGAAGGACGGCGGAGAATCAACGATACCTCACGGTAGGCAACAGCCTGCTTGGACAAGTCATCGTAAACGACCAACGCATCCCGACCGGTATCGCGGAAATACTCTCCGATGGCAGCTCCTGCAAACGGAGCAAAATATTGCAAGGCGGCAGGGTCGGCAGCAGTAGCGGCAACTACGATAGTGTAGTCCAATGCTCCACGCTCCTTCAGCACGTTCACGATATTGGCAACAGTAGAACCTTTCTGTCCCACGGCTACATAAATACAGTAAACAGGTTTGCCTGCTTCGTAATTCGCTTTCTGATTCAAGATGGTATCGATGGCAATGGCGGTCTTTCCCGTCTGACGGTCGCCGATAATCAATTCACGCTGTCCGCGACCGATAGGAATCATGGCATCGACAGACTTCAAGCCGGTTTGTAACGGCTGATTGACGGGCTGGCGGAAAATCACCCCCGGAGCCTTGCGCTCCAACGGCATCTCACAAAGCTCACCGCCTATCTGTCCGCGTCCGTCAAGGGGTTCGCCCAATGGGTCAATAACGCGTCCCAACATACTTTCGCCCACCTTGATGGAAGCGATTCGTTTGGTGCGTTTTACAATCATACCTTCCTTAATCTGATCGGTAGGTCCTAATAACACCGCACCCACATTGTCCTCTTCCAAATTCATCACAATGGCTTTGATGCCATTCTCAAACTCCAGCAACTCATTCGCCTCGGCATTGAGCAAGCCGTAAATACGAACCACGCCATCGCTCACCTGAAGCACCGTACCCACCTCATCAAACTGAAGTGAGGTATCGATATCCTTGAGTTGTCGAAGCAATACTTCGGATACTTCGCTGGGTCTTATATTTTCAGACATAGTCTTTACTTTTCTTTTTTATACTATTCTTCTGTTCTTCTCTATAAACTGCTGTTTCACTCTGCGTATCTGGCTGGCAACGCTTGCATCCAAGCGGTAGGTACCGATTTCGAATATGAAACCACCTTCCAACGAGGCGTCTACTTTTGTAGCAAATTCAGCAGTTCCTTTCGTGCGGCTGACTACTATCTTACGGATACGCTCCACTACTTCGGGAGCTACCGGATAAGCCGTGGTCAACTTGCCTATGCTGATATTTTTCTGTTTCCTGTACAGGTCGATATATGAATTTATCATAAACTGAAGAAACTTTTCACGCTTTTCCTTCAACACCAGTTGTACAAAGCGTTCCAGCTCCTTTGTCACTTTCCCTCCGGCAGCTTCCACTACCAGCCTCAGCTTTACATCGAACGCCAGTACAGGATTGTCCATAGCCTGCCGCAACTCGGGAACTTGCGCATAACTGTCTTTCAGCAACAACGCTTCCCGGTAAATAGCATCTTCCACCTTCGCATCATCGGCATACGCCAGCAATGCCTTGGCATATCGCATAGAAACTACTCCTATATACATGGCAAATCAGTTTTTAGAAACAGTCAATTCATCCAGCAGCCGGTCAATCATTGCCGTCTGCTTATTCTCGTCGTCGAGGTTCTTACGCAACACTTTCTCGGCAATATCAACGGACAGAACCGCTACCTGACGGCGTATGTCACGGATAGCATCTTCTTTTTCTGCCTGGATTTGGCGCTTCACCTCTTCCATCATTTTATCTCCTTCTATCCGTGCCTGTTCTTTGGCTTCCTTGATAATACGGTCTCGTGTCGCCGCTGCTTCGTTCAGTATGCGTGCCTGTTCCTCATGAGCTTTAGCCATGATGGTTTCACCTTCGGCTTTCAGGTTAGCCAACTGTTCGTTTGCTTCTTTTGCCACCACCAACGAACGGTCGATGTACTCCTTACGCTCATTCACCATCTTGACAATGACGGGAAAACCGTATTTGGCGAGCACAAAGAACACGATGCCGAAGGAAAGCAACATCCAAAACAACAAACCACTATCGGGCACTAATAATGACATAACTTCTTTTTATTTTTATAATGCAAGGAAACAAACCACAATGGCGAACAAGGCTACACCTTCTACCAAGGCGGCGATGATAATCATATTCATACGGATATCACCTGAAACTTCCGGCTGGCGTGCAATAGCTTCCATAGCCGAGCCACCAATCTTACCAATACCCAAACCTGCACCGATTACTGCTAAACCTGCACCCAGTGCTGCACCTACTTTACTCAAGCCGACTCCGGCTGCTGCTTGTAATAATACTGTTGATAGTAACATAACTTTTCTATTTTTTAATGATTTATTTTATGCTTTTTCTTTCTCTGTTTCTTCTACACGGGACAGTCCGATAAACACTGCCGACAGCATGGTGAACACATACGCCTGAATAAAGGCTACCAGCAGTTCCACAAAGTTCATAAAGATGCAGAACAGAACGGATACCACTGTCATCGTGCCGTTTATGGCAGGTCCCATGCCGACTGTTACGAATATCAGGCTGGTGAGCGCCAAGATAACCGAGTGACCTGCCATGATATTGGCAAACAAACGTATCATCAAGGCGAAAGGCTTTGTGAAGATACCGAACAACTCTACTACCGGCATCAACGGCACAGGGCACTTTAACCATGTAGGCACATCCGGCCAAAGGATTTCTTTCCAATATGCCTTGTTGCCCCACACGTTGACAGCAATGAACGTACACAATGCCAATACCAGTGTAATGGCAATATTCCCCGTCACATTTGCTCCACCGGGAAAGATAGGAATCAACCCCATGAGGTTATTGATGAACACGAAGAAAAATGCCGTCAACAGAAAGGGAGAATAACGCTTGTAATCTTTTCCCACACAGCCCTTGATTACATCATCTTCTATCATCATCACAAACATTTCCATGAAACCGACAAAACCTTTCGGTGCGGGAGAATCAGGCGTGCGCTTCTTATACCAACGGGCAGTACCCAGAATAATGGCAACCAGCAACACACTGTTGATTAGCAGAGCAAGTACTGTTTTTGTAATAGAAATATCGAACGGGCGAACCTCCTGTCCGGCAGCATTCACTTCTACAATCTTTCCTTTATGGTCTCCATCGGTAGCGATACGCAACCCTTCGTACTCACTGCCTTCATGTGCGATACGGGAAGAAAGAAAGGTATGCCATCCCGTCTCCTTACTGTATACAATCACCGGAAGAGGAATCACAATATCCTTATCACCCCACTTAGTGATATGCCATTCGTAAGAATCCTGAATATGGCCGAACACGATATCCTTCGCATCCACATTTTCCTGCTGCTGACTCACATTGATATCTTCGGCTTTCACCGTACCGACACCCATCATCAGCAAACAAAAAACAATACCTATCAAATACCTTACCTTATCCATTTTTTTCTTTTTTGTCTTTTAGTTTAATCTTCAAATTGCTTTCAAACACGAAGAAGAATATACTTTCATACAGCATGCTGAAAAGGTAAAACAAAAAGAAAGTCAATACGAAATCCTCCTTATGCACTTTGACGTGCAACACATAGAACAACAGGATTATCATCGAGAATACCATTTTTACAAACTTCATTCCCATATAGACGGAAAGCAACTTATGCGGCGTATACTTCCGACAGTAGTCGAACATAAAAATATAATACCATCCGAAGATATAAAAATACAGAGGAATAAAAGGAAACCAGGCAAAATAATGCTCCGGCCAAAATAACTTGATTGCTCCTCCTACTACCAGTCCGGCGACCACCATCATAACGGTCTTCCAGATTAAAAATCGCTTTTTTGTCAGTGTAAATCCCATTGTTTTGACTCTTTAAATGTTATTGTTCTACGCAAACCGATACTATATCCTGTTTTACCTCAACAAAACCACCCTTGATAGCGACTTTTTCCGGTTTCCCATCTTTCACATAAACGATTTGTCCCCCGGTAAGGGAAGAAATCAGAGCTGCGTGTAACGGCAGAAGAGTAAATGCACCCAACGTACCGGGAAACTCTGCACTCTCAACCTCTCCTTCGAAAATAACTCCTTCGGGAGTGGCGATTGTCATATTCAGAAACCGTTTCATAAAGCACTAATTCTTTTTATTGGCTGTTTCCAGCAATTTCTTACCTTTTTCTATTGCTTCTTCTATTGTTCCTACGTTCAGGAACGCTTGTTCGGGCAGGTAATCCACTTCCCCGTCCATAATCATATTGAATCCTTTAATGGTATCTTCGATGGAAACCATCACCCCCGGCACACCGGTGAACTGTTCGGCAACGGCAAAGGGCTGTGACAGGAAACGCTGTACACGACGTGCACGGTTTACCGTCCGGCGGTCTTCGTCCGAAAGCTCATCCATACCCAGAATAGAGATGATATCCTGCAACTCTTTGTTGCGCTGAAGGATTTGTTTCACGCGTTGCGCGGTGTCGTAATGTTCCTGTCCCACGACATTCGGGTCAAGAATACGCGAAGTGGATTCCAACGGGTCTACCGCAGGATAAATACCCAACTCGGTAATCTTACGGCTCAATACCGTTGTAGCATCCAAGTGGCTGAATGTAGTGGCAGGTGCCGGGTCTGTCAAGTCGTCGGCAGGCACATATACCGCCTGTACGGAGGTGATAGAACCATTCTTGGTGGAAGTGATTCGCTCCTGCATCTGTCCCATTTCGGTAGCCAGTGTCGGCTGATACCCCACAGCAGACGGCATACGTCCCAACAAGGCGGATACTTCTGAACCGGCTTGTGTGAAACGGAAAATATTATCAATGAAAAACAGAATATCACGCGGTCCGTTGGCATCCCCACCCTTACGGTCGCGGAACGATTCGGCAACGGTCAACCCGGAAAGGGCGATGGAAGAACGTGCGCCGGGAGGTTCGTTCATCTGTCCGTACACCAAGGTAGCCTGTGATTTCTCTACTTCGTTGTAGTCTACTTTAGAGAGATCCCAATTTCCCTCTTCCATGCTTTTTTTAAACTCTTCTCCATAGCGGATAACGCCTGATTCAATCATTTCACGCAACAGGTCGTTACCTTCACGGGTACGTTCGCCCACTCCTGCAAACACGGAAAAACCGTTGTGCTTCTTGGCAATGTTGTTGATCAACTCCATGATAAGTACGGTTTTTCCTACACCGGCACCACCGAACAACCCAATTTTGCCCCCTTTTGAATAGGGCTCCAACAGGTCGATTACCTTGATTCCGGTAAACAACACTTCCTGTGTAGTAGACAAATCCTCAAACTTGGGAGGTTCACGATGAATAGGGTATGCACCTTCTTTACTTAACGGCTTCATTCCGTCCACGGCATCGCCCACTACGTTCATCAAACGTCCTTTAATCTGATTGCCCACCGGCATGGTGATGGGATGTCCTGTCGGCATTACTTCCATGCCGCGTTGCAGTCCGTCCGTACTGTCCATGGCTACGGTACGCACCGTGTCCTCACCGATGTGTTGCTGCACTTCGACAACCAGCGTTCTGCCGTCCGGTCGTTTAATGGTCAAAGCGTCGTGAATACTAGGAAGAAGAAGGTCGGTATCGATATCTTTGCCTTCGAAATACACATCGACTACCGGTCCGATTACTTGTGATATATGTCCAACGATTTGTGACATAAGCTTCTGTTTAGTTTTATTTTATAATTTATCTTTGCTATAGAAACAATCTTTTCACCGAATTGTTTAGGTCGGTTATGCACCAACGTGCGTGGCAAAGGTAGAAATTATCTTCAATCATTATTCCCCGACTAACATTTTTTACACTTTAAAACGACATATATCCATTAAAAGGGGAAAAACAGAACAATTTTGATAGAAAGAAGTGAAAGATTATAATTATTCTCCCCGAAGCAATATGTATAAGTAACCGTTTGACACATAGCTCCGGAGAGAAAAACATTAAAAAGTATGCATACTACTCCTTATACATACCTTCTCTGGATAATTGCTTGTCCAGATTAGCAACTCCGAGTGCCACTATTGCAGTCACAACTGCCGTATGCTCCTGATATTCGGGAATATTCTTTGTGTAAAGATCACGTTCGGTATGCCAGATTTCTCCGTAAGAAAAATTATATCCTTTGATATCATCTGTCGTGAAACCATAAGTAGGAACACCCTCTACGGCAAACACACTGGCATCGGTTCCTCCCGTTGAAGTGGGGCGTTTACGGGGTTTGGCAACTTTCACCTCGAACGGAAAATCAGGATTGATATTCTTCACCGGTTTACAGATTTCTACAAAATCATCATACATAGCTTGTGGAACGGAAATACCAATCGGAGGAGTAGGTCCGCCATCCCGGTTGAACAGATTCGCAATCTTTCCCAACTCATTCTGATGTGTGCGGGCATATGCTTTTGCACCCAGCAAACCGAATTCCTCTCCGGCAAAAGCAATGAATAGAATGGTACGTTTGGGCTTCGCTCCCGAAAGGGCGATAAGCCGGGCAGCTTCCATCATAGGACCGATTCCCGTACCGCAGTCAATTCCTCCCGTTGCCACATCAAACGCATCGAGATGACCACTGATTATCACATATTCATCCGGATATTTTGTACCCTTTATGGAAGCTACTACATTATGGTATTTCACCGGGCCAAGCTTGAAATGGTTACGAATATCAAACTCCAACCAAAACTCCCGGCGTTCTTTTGCCATCTGTTCTATAACGGCATACTGATGCTCATCCAATTTAATATCACATACTTCGGGTAAATTATCAAAAGTGGTATTCTTGTCGTTCACCAACGGCCGGTCATAGAGTGCACGCAAGGGTACGGAAGCAGACTGTATGAAACCCAGCACACCGACTTCGCACATCTCTTTATAGAATAACCCCGACATACGACGCAAAGGAATCGTCTTGTGATGTGCACCCTTTGTCCAATTCTCCTTCATCAACGAATCATTCATTTGTTCAATCTTCACGTTTTCCGCTTTTATCGCATTGCGAATTGAATCAGCTTTGGCAGAATGATCGACAGGCCAGCCCACATTTTTTCCCGAGACCAACACCCACGCCCCTTTCAACTGATGTCTCATACGTTTCAGCTCAGCTTCCGTTGCGGGTTCTATCAGCACATGGCCACGTTGCAGCCCTTTGGTTCCCGAAGTATAAGAAGGAGTGACAAAATGCAGATTCATCGGTTGGTCGCCCCCGATAAGGCGTCCGAACCATGGACCACGGTTAAAACCTACAGGCAACTCACCGGCTTCTTCCAAATGAGCTTCGATACCCCAACTCCTAAATTCGCGGAGCATCCATTCGGCAGCATTATCATAGGCATCAGAGCCAATGGGACGACCTCCAAAACGATTAGTCAGGACATCCAGCTGATGCATTACACGATTATCGGTCGTTCCTATTTCTATTATTTTCTTCACGGCGGCAGGTTGAGCATATACATTTCCGGCATACAAAGAAGCCACCAAAAAAGACACGGCACAAAGGTTTTTCATCATAACAGTTTCGCTTTATCAATGATTAATGACTGCAAATATAAAACCTTTCATGAAACCTTATTCATTTCAAGCTCTATAAATTTCCATTTCCCCTGAATGATAATGTAATTCGCACCTACATAAAAAGCTATGTCTGCATCACGCAGCCATAACTTTAAAAGAGAGTTTTATGAATTTATATAAAGTAATTGCAATCAAATGAATTCTTCGACCAAATACATCTCATTGAAAAGTGTTTGCGAGTAACCGGCAGCATTTTTTTGCAATAAATCAAGCAACAAATATTCTCCTCTGCGAACCCAATACACAAACTCACGCCGGGGTTCGTAAGTCTCGGCAAACTCCAGTAACCGCTCCAGTTCAAAATCATTAGAAACAATACCCGCACCACTCAAAGACGCATCGTAAGCATTACAGTCCTGTTCGATGTGTGCAGGAACCATCATAATGGGTTTTCCCAAATACATAGCTTCACAGATGGATTCAAACCCGGCAGTGCTGGCATAGGCTTTACAACCTGCCATCTGACGCAAAAATTCCACATCATCCAACTGATAAAAAGTCAAAGTATCATCTACTTTCTTCACCGGTTCTTCCTCCCATTTATCCCAAAAGAAATGAAGCGGAATATCGGGATGCTTTTTATGCCATTCCATTATGTTCTCACCAAAACCTGAATTGACCATATATCCGTGCACATAATCCCCCTTACAAGACTCATATAATAAAACTTCCCGACGGAGTAATGGAGGAACAACACGAATGTGACATTTATCATCATCTTTCATGACACGAAAAGAAAGAGCCAATCGTTCGCGTGCTCCGATAGCAGTCAACCTGGTAAAGAATTTCAGTAATGCCACATTCAACTTTCCGACACGAGGGAATTCAAAATCTTTATGAAGAAACAAATATTGATGTCCGATACACACCTGAGGCACCGAAGGGCGAAACAATAAGTAAGTGAAACCTGTGAGCAATTCATAAAAATTAATAACCATGTCGGCTTCACTGGCTTCAATACGCTGGAAAATATAACGAATACTGTTCATGTAGACAGGCAGTTTTACCAAATTACAAGCAACACTGCGTATCAAACTCACCCGTTTGTTGGCTGGCGTAGGCGTAAAGTTCGGACTGACAAAACGTTTTACGGGTGCATGAATGCTACGGTTAAAAAATCCCGGCAAACGCCGCGAACTGCTCTTTCCCACCAACACTTCCACAACCTCGTGGCCGTTACGAAGCAAAATCTCTTCCAAAGTGATTGCCTGGGTAAGATGTCCCCTTCCCTCTCCTTGAACAATAAATAAAAATTTCATGAAGCAGCATATATTAAAAGTTTCACATTCATTCCGGTTATCTTTTAAAAACTATGCAAATATCCATGCTGTTCATTACAAGATAATGTCAAGGGAGTTACTATATGGTTAATTTAAACATTGGGAGTGTGTCAAAACTAAACCGGCCTATCCCATCGTCAGCTGTAGAGGCAGGGTTTGCCTGTCCGAAGACACAAAGCAAACTGTTTTCGGGCGAGCGGACCTCGCCCCTGCGAACCAAACGACAGCATTATCCACGTTTTAACACAACCCCAAGTAGTATTAATTATCGATATCAATCACATTAAATTTTAAGTCAAACTTGATTTCCCATCCATTGGAGAGCTTTATTTCATAGTCTTTTTTATCCTTTTCAATCCTCAGGACTTTAGCGTCTGGATAATTGGTTGACACATACTTCTGAATTTGAGCAGGAATCACATTACCCGGAACAGAGCTATATTTACAATTCACTTCTGTCCATGCTCCCCGCTTATCAAATTCCAACTTATCGCCATTCGTAAAAATTACATCATAACTTTTATCAAAGAGATCGGTTTCCATTTTAGCCATAGCTACTTTAGCAGCCGAAAAGTACTGTTTGATGAAAGTTTGAGCCGGTTGCGGTAATTGGTTAACTTGTATAGGCTTGTCATCATCGGCCATAACTACAGTTTGCAACGCGAATAAACACACTAAAAATAAAAATACCTTTTTCATAATCTGATTGTTTTATAAGTTATACATCATTGTCTTTTCTCTGATGCAAAGATTAAAAGAGATTCTGAAAAGAATTTGAAAAGAAGCACAGGAAACGCCTTTTTTACGAACTTTTTTTCATGAATTTAAAAAGTTGACCAAACTTTCCCTCTTAAATTGTTGGCACAAACAACGCTTATCATCGATTTACGACACCAAGTCATAATCTTACCTCAAAACAATGCTCCCCTTCCCGATAATAATAATGTAGATATATACCTTGCATTTTACAAATAGAATCGGCAAGTGCAAGTCCCAAACCGGTAGACCCTTCTTTCTTCTTTCCCTGATAAAAACGTTCAAATATATGACGACTGTCCAGTTCTGCTTCTGTCCCCCGATTGCAAAAAGTGATAGTACATTCCGTAATGATAATCCGAATATAGCCACCCTCTACATTATGAACAAAAGCATTTTTCAACAGGTTGGTAAATAACACCACTGCCAACATTTCATTCATAGTAATGAAAAACGTCCCTTCTTCCTCCACCTGTACTTCGATATGACGATAAGCATATACTTCTTTATAATCAGTGAGATATTGCTTAACCAAGCGATTAACCTCTATCTGAGAGGTCTCCGAGAACTGTCCATTTTCAATCTTGGAAAGCAACAATAAAGTTTTATTCAATTTTGTGATGTGTTCCAAGGTCTGGTGAGTCTTCATCAAGTCTGTCAGTTGAGCTTCGGAAAGAGCCTCATCCTCCATTAACATTTCCACACGATTGAGGCAGATAGAAAGTGGAGTTTGCATCTCGTGAGAAGCATTACCAATAAATTGCTTTTGCTGTTCAAACATCTTTTCGCTACGCTCCGCATAACGAATGGCCGCCTCATTCAACTTTTTAAATTCCGAAACCTGAGTAGGATTATGTAAAGGTTCATTCTTTGTTCCGATTCTATATTTATCCAACCAATTCAACAACACATAAAGCGGACGCATATTTTGATAAACCACCCACACATTTATCAAAATGGTAATAAGCAACATAATAACATACAGAAATATAATCCATCCCGTAATGGCTTCTTTCAAGTCCTCCTTTTCAATAGAAGGTGTTGCAACCGTCAGCTCAAAAAAACGGTCTCCGTCATCTTTAAAGAGCGTAGTCAGGATACGTGCCGGTTCTGTTTCTCCTTTTTCGGGAATATACACCATTGAATCTTTATAGAGTATATTTTCACGACTGACAGCATATTCTTCTGTTACCTCTTTTAAGAAATATTGATTATTGGAAGCTGTATTCCTGGATGGCAATTCTTCGCCTGCCAATGCACGGATAATAATAATTTCCGAGTAGTCTTCAAGTGCATCATCCACCTCGTCGTTAACTTCATCCATGACAGCGATATAAAAAAAGATAGCCCATCCGGTCAGAATAACTGTCAGGGCAAGCGATATACGAACCAGTATGTAATAAATCAGCTTCATCAGTCCATAGTCATTTTATAACCCAACCCATAAACGGCTTTCACCTCAGGAGTCGCACCGGCCTCCTTCAAATGCTTTCTTAAATTCTTTATTTGAGCATAGATAAAATCAAAATTATCTACTTGATCTATGTGATCACCCCAAACAGATTCGGCCATCGTATTCTTATTGACCAAACGTCCCGGACGATTCATGAAATAGACCAGAATGTCATACTCCTTACGATTCAAATCCAGTTCCTTACCATCTACCTGTACACGGTATTTATCAGGAAAAACTTCAATGTTTCCATATTTTATGGTAATTTCACCATTCTGCTGATTCCGTCGGATAACACTCTTGATACGTGCATTGAGTTCTGCCAAATGAAAAGGTTTTGGTAAATAATCATCTGCCCCCAACTCCAATCCCAAGACCTTATCTTCCAAAGAATCTTTTGCCGAAATAATAATCACGTTCTCACGTTTACGCATCTCTTTGAGCTGTTCAAGCAACTCCAATCCATTACCATCAGGCAACATTATATCCAGCAAAATGCAATCGTAAGTATAATCCTCTATTTTTTGGATACCTGTCCGAAAATCAGGAGCTACTTCTACTATATAGCGTTCTTTTTCTAATGAACGTTGAACTACTTCACGTAAATTAACATCATCTTCTACTAATAATATCTTCATAACCTTTGATATTTATGACAAGCAAAGAAATAAGATAATTCTGAAATAATACTGAAATAGAGAAAAAATAATTGGGGATGTGGACATTTCTTAAAAAAAAGTGTGCCAAGAGCTCGAAATATCCCTCGTATTCCAACGTCATTTCGCTCTTGACACACGGTCACAAACTCTCTCTTTAAACCCTAATTATTCGATTTCCATTTTTGAAAAATCCATCTGTTTCACTTCATTCGGAGTCGGCTCGTCCATCAGTTCAAAAGGAACTGTCACTTCACCGTTAACAGCCGAATTCAATTTTATCTTAACACCTTTCATTCCGGGAAGAGCCTCAATAGAATTAAGGTTAAATGAAACAGCTCCATTTCCATAAAGACCGGTCATATCATCATAGGTATTATAACGCAACTCCAATGTAAGATAACCTTCAGAATCCAAAGCTAAGGGAGTTGTATGTACCAAACTGATGCGATGCTTTTCCTGTGCAGGCAGATTCTGCGTAAAAACAATATTCATATATCCGCCACCTATCCACATATTCCTCTTTTCAATATAAATAGGATCATTCCCCAATTCTGCATCGTTTTCTTCCGTAAGCTCCTCAACATCTTTAGTCAGAATGGAGCGAATACCCTCTATCTTGATAGCGCAATCATATCCTTGAAAATCATCATACAACGGATTGAATACGATAACAACACGCTCTCCATCCTCCGGCGACCAAGGAAAAGCCGATGCAGCAGGCCACAGAGTCCCCCATGTATCACCTGTCAGTGAATAAGTGTGGCTGTCTTTAGCTTCCACAGTAGCCCAATCAACAGCAATATCACCTATTGAATATCCATCACTATCGTCACATGACTGAAACATAAAAGAAGTAGCAGCCAGCATGATTCCACAAAAATGAGCTAACTTTTTCATAATCTCTCTGTTTTTTTATATTCTATTCATTAAAGAATGAAAATGATGGATTACTGCATATACCCTTTTACTATTTAACGTATTTTCAGCAAAAGTTATAGATATAAATTTCTTCGTAAACTCAAATATAATCACACAATATTCCCTTTCCCACGAAAATATACGCAAGGTTCCCCTACGGTAAATGAGAATATAGTTCAAATAGAAAGCAACTATCCCTTCACACTCCGATTAATACTTTCTATATAATCCAATATTTCTTTGCGCCCTAGTTTTTTCTCAGAAGAAGACAAGAAATAAGGAGGCAATTCTTCCCACTGTTCACTCAGCTTCTTCAGATATTTGTTCACATTATCTTTTGCCTTCCCTCCCGACAATTTATCTGCTTTAGTAAATATGATAGCGAAAGGGACTTCATTTTCTCCCAACCACTCCATAAATTCCAAATCGATTTTCTGTGGCTCCAAGCGACAATCTATCAGCACAAACAAATTTGTCATTTGCTCGCGCCCCAAAATATAATCTTCTATAATTTTCTGAATTTTATCTACCTGCTTCTTACCTCTCAAAGCAAAGCCATACCCCGGTAAATCCACCAAATACCATTCGTTATTCACTAAAAAATGATTAATAAGCAACGTTTTTCCCGGAGTGGATGAAGTCATTGCCAGCTTAGGACGTTTGGTCAGCATATTTATCAAACTGGACTTGCCCACATTGGAACGGCCTATAAAAGCATATTCCGGCAAATTACCTTGCGGACACTTATCTACCTTTGTATTACTTATTACAAATTCAGCACTGAGTATTTCCATATATTTTTTTATTTTTAATACTTAAACAAGTTAACCCCATAAAAGTTAAGAATCCATTGAACATCAGCATCTCGTAGCCAAACTGATAACCGGTGTAATTAAACACCACCCTGTCTATGGCATAGCACACCAGCGGAGATGCTATCGCCACATAAGGCACAAAGCGGTCACGCGGGTGCAACTTGGTGAACAGTCCGAACACAAACAGCCCCAGCAACGGTCCGTAAGTATAGGAGGCTATAACATATATCGCATCTATCACACTCTTATTATTCACCACTTTAAATAGCAGAATGAACCCAATAAAAATTGCCGAAATGCAGAAATGAACTATCTTCCTGCGTTTTTCCGCTTCTTGTTCGGGCAAATGACTGATACCCATAATATCGATGCAAAAGCTAGTGGTCAGAGCAGTCAATGCAGAATCGGCACTCGAAAAGGCTGCCGCGATAATCCCGATTGTAAAGAAAATCAACACTGCATATCCTAAATGCCCCTCTGCCGCAAACAGAGGAAGAATATCATCGCCTCCCGCCGGCAATGCCATCCCTGTCCGACTTGCCAGCAACAGCAACAAAACTCCCAAAGACAGAAACAGGAAATTGACCGGGACAAAAGAAATGCCGTAGCAATACATATTCTTTTGTGCTTCACGCAAGTTCTTGCATGACAAGTTTTTCTGCATCATATCCTGATCAAGTCCTGTCATTACAATCGTGATAAAGATGCCGCTGAAAAACTGCTTATAAAAGTTCTGTTTGGAATGCCAGTCATCGAAAACGAAAATGCGACTATGTTCATTGTCCTTCAGGGTCTGCACCACTCCCGAAAAATCGAGTTCGAGTTGTCCCGCCACATTATATATTATAAGTCCCAATGCCAGCAAAAGGCACAAGGTCTGCAAGCTGTCGGTCCACACAATCGTGCGAATGCCGCTTCTGCGCGTGTACAGCCAAATCAGCAATACAATCCCTATCACCGTCACGACAAACGGAACCTCGAATACATCGAACACATAATGCTGAAGTATCAGGCAGACCAGATAAAGACGCGCTGCCGCCCCTATAATCTTTGAAAGAAGAAAAAAAGAAGCTCCCGTTTTATAGGAACATCTCCCTATCCTATCATCCAAATAGGAATAAATGGAGGTGAGATTCAGTTTATAGTAAAGCGGCAGCAACACATGGGCTATAATAAGATAGCCTACAAAAAAGCCCATACAAGTCTGCATATAAGTCATATCGATGCTACGCACCATGCCCGGAACAGAGACAAAAGTAACTCCCGACAACGAAGCTCCAATCATGCCGAAAGAAACAACATACCAGGGAGAACGGCGGTTACCACGAAAGAAAGCATCGTTATCGGAATCCTTGCCGGTGAAACGAGCCACAAGCAACAACATTCCGAAATAAAGAAATATGGTCAGCAGAATATAAATTCCGTTCATGTTATTTTTTTGACTGCAAATGTACGCAAAATCACTTAAATTCCGTAAGTTTGCAGCCATTATATAGGAATTTAATCGATGAACCAACAATACCCTTCCATATTATTAGAAAAAGCAGTAGGAGAATTTGCCAAACTGCCGGGGGTGGGACGAAAGACTGCCATGCGCCTCGTTCTTCATCTTCTGAGACAGGATACGGCTACTGTAGAAGCATTTGGCAATGCCATTATTACATTAAAACACGAAGTGAAATATTGCAAGATCTGCCACAATATATCAGATACCGAAACATGCTGTATTTGTTCAAACCCGGTACGTGACGCCTCCACCATTTGCGTGGTTGAAACCATCCGTGACGTAATGGCCGTGGAAGCTACACAGCAATACAAAGGACTGTATCATGTACTGGGCGGAGTGATTTCGCCAATGGACGGTATAGGGCCTTCCGACCTGCAAATAGAAAGTTTGGTGGAACGTGTCAAAAACAATGAAGTGAAAGAAGTTATTCTGGCACTTAGTTCTACTATGGAAGGAGATACAACCAACTTCTACATTTTCCGCAAGTTAGCTGACACCAATGTCAAACTCAGTGTCATCGCGCGAGGAATTTCCATTGGCGATGAGTTGGAATATACAGACGAAGTTACTTTAGGACGCTCCATTGCAAACCGCACATTATTTACAGGAACAGTATAATTATTGAATTTAAAAAGATACAATGGAAGAAAGAATAAATAAAACAGTGAAATATCTCCAGGCAGAATATATCATGATATGGATCTTGCCTATAGTGTTAGTCATCCTCTACGAAACGGGAATAATGACAGAAGGAGACTATGCCGGTGATGCCCGCATGGACTATATACTACAGACAATCGGTATACTGCTGACAGTAGGATTAATACCTTTATCCCTCCGACTATTCAGCCTGTCACTGGTAAAATGTGTCAAACTACTTTCACTCCCCGATGCCCTGAGCAGCTATCGCCGTTGGAACGAAATCAGATTGGGACTATTGGTAGTGCCTGTATTGACAAACTTGTCGTTTTACTACCTCACACTCAATACTACCGGTCTCTTTTGTGCTGCCATGTCTCTCATTGCTTCCCTGTTTTGTGTCCCTACCCGCAAACGTATATGGAACGAACTCGACTTATTAAAGGAAGAAAAGGAGGAAGAATAATGGCACGACAATTAGAAGAAAACGGAATTAAGCTTCGTGCTCCCGAGCCGGAAGATTTAGACTGCATGTTCCGATTCGAAAACATTGTTGATTTATGGGATATCAGTAATACCACAGGACCTTACTCCCGTTTCCATCTGAAACAATACATTGAGCAAACGCAAAATGATTTATTTACAGACCGCCAACTCCGATTAATGATTGAAAATAGCGACAGACAGGTGGTAGGGATTGTAGATATTTGCAATTTTGACCCTCTGCACAGTCGGGCAGAGGTAGGCATCGTCATAGACGAAGCACAACGGAGGAAAGGAATAGGCAGACAGGCGCTATTTCTCCTTGAAAGCCACTGTTTCCATTACTTGGGTATCCATCAGCTGTTTGCATATGTAGACACCGCAAACAAACCCTGCCGCAAGCTATTTACTACTTGCGGTTATCAAGAGTGTGCACTATTAAAAGATTGGATGCATACCGGCAAAGGCTATCGGGATGTGATAATGCTCCAAAAAATAAATTTCTAGTTAAGCATCGGATATTGAGGATAACGTGCCCAAATAGCATATCTACCTCCTAATTTAGCAAGCATGGTATGCCATAAATCACAGAAATTCAAATCCTGCAACATCTCTTTATTACTATCCACTATCAACCATGATTTCTCTTCTATCTCCTTAATCAATTGCCCTTTCTCCCATCCGACATATCCCGAAAAGAACCGAAATACCCCTTCTACCGGTTTACCATCAAGAATATATTTTTGCACCTCGCCAAAATTGCCATTCACATATAATCCATTAGCCAAAGGTATTGCTCCCTTCAAATCTTCTAACGTGTGCAAAAAGAAAATAGTTTCTCTACTTACCGGACCTCCTTTATATATAGGCACACGCTGTGCAAATTCCAATGGAGGCAACAGTTCATTCAACAAGATATGGTTACGAAATTCTTTATTCAAAATTATTCCCATACTACCTTCTTCATTATGTTCTAGCAACAACACTACCGACCGGGTTAAATCATGACCACGAAAAAAAGGAGATGAAATAAGTATATCCCCTTTCATAGGTAATACCCTACCAGACTCTATCTGAAAAACACGCATATCCATAGTTAACTTCTTCTCTTTTTTAATTGTAATACCAATATACGGAATAAAATCAAATTAAAAAAACATCTCCTCTCCTTTTTTTGAAAAATTATTTTCCTTGAAATGTAAATGATTCACTATCAAGACCAATAGAAAAAAGTTCAGAAAAAAAACGTTCAAACATTTGCAGAATTCAAATTATTGCGTACCTTTGCACCCGCAATCGAGAGAGAAAGCATTGAAAGAAATACAAGTTGAAATATTGGTGCGTTAGTTCAGTTGGTTAGAATACATGCCTGTCACGCATGGGGTCACGGGTTCGAGTCCCGTACGCACCGCAAGCTTACAAAGCAAAATTAGGAAAAGCTCTGATTCACAACAGAATCAGGCTTTTTTCGTTTTCGGAAGGATGCAGAATATAGTGTTTCTACGAAGTTTGTCAGGTACAAATTCAGGGTCCTTTTTTAGGGACAATAAAAAAGCACCTGAAATGTATAATACTTCATTGATTATCATGTTTTTGCATAGGATTTTCCTGTTCCTCATTTTCTAATTTTACAACGTAAATAAAGTGGTATGAAACAGGAATCAATGAAAATTCTGTTCTTTATCCGTAAGAGCAGACTAAAGAAAAACGGTGAGGCACCGATTTTTCTGCGGGTGACAATTAACGGACAATTGGATGAAGTCCGGATTCAACGTTCTGTTCCGTTGAAGTTATGGGACAATGTGAAGGAACGCAGCAAAGGAAAAGACCGGAGTTCAACGGAGCTGAACAGCTATATTGAGGCCTTAAAAGTAAGGCTGTATCAGATTCACAAAGAACTTCTCTGTCGGGAAGCCCTGATTACCCCAAAGAATCTTCTGATAAAGTTATTCTTTAAAGAGGAACGGCATCTGGTTTTGCAGACCATGCGGAAATGTATCGATGACTGGACTTCCCTGATTGGTACGGAGTACCAGCCCTCCACCATTTCACGTTATAACAACTGTTATGAATCGTTGCAGACAGTCATCAAGGATTTCTACAAGAAAGAGGACATTACATTTCATGAACTGAGTGGGGAGTTTATCGACCGGTTTGAGATGCATCTGAGAACGGTACGCAAGCTTTCCCAGAATACCCTGACCAAGTATATGAGCTGTTTCCGCAAATTTCTCGGACTGGCCCGGGAAAACGGATGGCTGGAACTGGACCCGTTGGCCGGAAAACGCAAGCGTCTGTTTCGGAAGGAAGAAACGTGTCCTACGTTCCTGACCTTGGAGGAACTGAAACGGATTATGGAGAAGGACTTTTTCCTGTTCTGCTGTCTGACCGGCCTGTCGTACATTGATGTGAAGACCTTGTGTCCGGCACATCTTTACAAGGACAATGAGGGGAAACTGTGGATACACAAGGCCCGCGTAAAGATTACTACTCATAAGGAAAGCTGTACCTGCAATGTCCCGCTTTTGGGACCTGCTCTTGTCATTCTGGAGAAATACAAGGACTGGAATCTGGAAAATCCTGAAGGTCCCTGTTTCCCGATTCCGTCGAATCAGAAGATGAACGAGTTCCTGAAAGAGATAGCCACCCTATGTCGGGTGAACAAGCGGCTCACCGTTCATGTGGCCCGGCACACGTTCGCGACGACTGTTACCCTTGCTAACGATGTCGCCCTGCAGAATGTGTCGAAGATGCTCGGCCATTCTTCAACCCGCATGACACAGCATTATGCACGTGTACTGGATAACAGTATTATGAAGGACATGCAGGATGTTGCCCGGGTCTTCGGATAATCAGAAAAGGCTATACTTCACAACACACAGTGAGGTATAGCCTTTTACATAAGGAAGAGTTGTCTACTTGTATGGATTAGCCACGTTTTTACCGGGATTATCTCTTCTTCCCTTTTTCAATCAGTCTGATAACATCCTGTCTCCGATAATAGGTTTTCCGGTCAATCTGGGAGAAGGGTAAGGTACCGTTGCTTCTCATGGACTGTAGCGTTCTCTGCGATATGTTCAGTGCCATACATACTTCCTGATTGTCCATCCAGCCATCCAGACTTTTTGAGGTTTGCCCGCCTTTGAGGTTTTCCAGTTTTTCTTTCAGCAGTCGGATGGATGTTATTATTTCTCTGAAAGTACCGGCTTCAATGTTTACGATTTCCATAAAGTGTAGTTGTTTGGTTTGAGGCAAAGATAGACGGTATGGCCTGGCTGACCAACAAGGTGTCATCAGATGGCAACATAAGTCATCAGATGTCTTAATGTTGGTTGTTGCTAAAATTGGTCATTAAAGAATGTCCGATTGTTGAATTCGGAAAGTACAGCCGTGTTCAGGAAAGACATGTATTATACTTCGTTATATTGCGTAATTTTGCATAGTGCTGTATTTCAGTGTATTTACTAAGTTTGCACCAAAACAGAACGTATGAAAGGAAACACACTGAATGTAATGTTCTTTATCTTGAAGAACAAGTTGTTGAAGAACGGTGAAGCACCGATCGTTCTTCGGGTGACAATCAATGGACAGCGGGATGAAATCCGTATCCAGCGCTCTATACCGGTGGAGTTATGGGACAATGCGAAGATGCGTAGCAAGGGAAGGGGACGGAGTTCGGCGGAACTGAACATGTATCTTGAGACACTGAGGGACAGAATATATGTCATCCATAGGAATTCCGTGTATGATGGGGAAAGACTGACTCCGAAGAAAATTCTGGATATTTTGTATGCCAGGGAAGGACGGCATCTGGTTCTGAAGGCCATGAAGGAATGTATAGACGGATGGGCGGCTTCTCCCGGGGATTTGCATCCTGTCACCCTGGCACGTTACAACAGGTGTCACGGATTGGTGGAGACCGTCATACGGGATGTTTACAATAAGGAGGACGTCGCGTTCTCCGAACTGGACAGGAAGTTTATCACGGCATTTGAAAGGTATTTGAAGGAGACCCGCGGGCTGGCCCGGAATACGGCGGCTAAATATCTGGAGTGTTTCCGTAAGGTTCTCAAGGTGGCTCAGCAGAAGGGTTGGATGGAGGATGGCAGGTGCCTGAAAGAACTGGGACGGCTGTGCGTGAAGGAGGAGACTTCCCCGTCTTTCTTGGACTGGGAGGAGTTGAGAACAATGATGGAAACAAATGTGCCGACCGGACGTCTGGAACGGGTGAAGGATGTGTTCGTCTTCTGTGCTCTCACCGGACTTTCCTATCAGGGGATAAGTACTCTTTGTCCGTCGCACCTGTTTAGGGATGACGAAGGAACACTATGGATTTGCAGGACACGTGCTGAAGGAGCGGAGGTCGGAGACAGCTGTACAAGCCGTGTTCCTCTTCTTAAACCGGCAATGGTCCTGCTGGAGAAATACAGAGGTTGGAATCCGATGAATCCGGAAGGTCCGTGTTTTCCTGTCCCGTCAGTCCAGAAAATGAATGAATACCTGAAAGAGGTAGCAGCGCGTTGTCGGATTTCCAAGCGTCTGACCACCCAGATGGCCCGCAACACGTTTGCTGCGACAGTCACCCTGGCCAGCCGGATTCCTAAAGAACATGTCAGGGAAATGCTCGGTTATTCTTCCGACTATATGTTGCGCCATTATATGTAGGCTCAGGAGAGGAATTCCTGAAAGGCATGAAGCGGACATATACAAAATATGATAAAAAGTGAAAGGCTATACTCCAATGGATGTGGTGGTATAGCCTTTCCCATAAACGGAACCGGATGTCAGAACGCTTCTTTCCGGTTCTTTTCCAGCAGTCGTACGATATCGCTTTCCCGGTATAGGATTTTTCCTCCTATCTGGTAATAAGGTAATATGCCGTAGCGTCTGTAATCCAGCAGCGTACGCTTGCTCAGCTTGAGCTTTCCGGCCAATTCCGTATCTGTCAGGTAGTTTTCCCCGTCCAATAAGTGCAGGTTGTCCGCCTGTAAATGGTCTATGAGGTCCGATATCCTTTTCATTTCATCGAAGAAATGAAGCATTTCCTTGTCTGATCTGGTGATGATTGTTCCCATAAAATGTTCTTTTTGGTTTGAAACAAAGATATTCGCCTTCCCATATCGCTGCAAACCGCCGGAGCCTGTTGTCATTAGATTTCATTAAATGTCATCAGATTTCATCGGACCGGATTCCGGCTTCCAGTCCTTCAGTTTGTTCTTTAATACCTTCATGTCCTCCGTGACTTTCCTGTACGTGATTCTGGCATAGGCTTGTGTGACCCTCAGATTGGTATGTCCGAGCATTTTGGAAAGCGTTTCTATCGGAAGCCCGTTTTCCAGACAGACAGTCACGGCGAACGTGTGCCGGGCCACATGAAATGTCACCCTTTTTCTTATATGGCAGATGTCGGCAAGCTCTTTAAGGTAGGCATTGCTTTTCTGGTTCGAGATGGTCGGGAACAGGTATTCCGATTCGCCTTTTCTTATGTAAAAACTTGCTATTTTCTTGGCTTGGGGAAGGAGAGGGATGAATGCGGGGTGGTTGGTCTTGGTTCTGTACAGATGGATATACATGCTCTTGCCGGAATCTGAAATGATTTGATCCTTTCTCAACCGACAGATGTCTGAGTAAGCGATGCCTGTGAAGCAGCTGAAGATGAATATGTCACGGATGGAAACCAGTCTGGGAATATCCAGCCGTTTGCCCATTATCCTTATTATTTCCTGCCTGTTCAGGTATTGTTTCTGGCTTTCCTCCTTCTTAATCCGGTAGGTTGAGAACGGATTGGTCAGAATAATTCCGCACCGGTATGCCCATAGAATTCCTTTTCTTACCATACTCATCATCTTGGCTGTTGTATTGATTGACAGCCTGCAGTCAGTCCTGAAGAAAAGTTCCAGTTCATGTATCATCTGCCGGTTGAACTGTTCCAGTGGCATATCTTGTCTGCCCATTTTCTTACAGAATTCCTCAAGCCGTCTGTAGACTAGTTTATGTCTGTTGGAATGGGACATGCTGATTTGTCCGGCATGTGCCAGTCTGTCCGCATCTTTCACCTGTTTGTCAAATATCTCCAAAAGGGAAGACGGGTTGGATCCTGTGGCCATGAAGCGTTGTTTCAGCATGCTTGCTGTAAGATGTTTCCCTTCCAGTTGGGCTTGTTGGTAATGATGCTGCAATGTGGAACTTACTTTGTCCAGGTATGCATTGATGTCGTGTGCTTCTGGATTCATGTCGGAAACACGCCTGTTCTGCTTGTCCCAATGCTTCTGCAGGATGGACATCTTCAGGCTTACATCTGCGGCCTTGTTGTTGACTATGATTCGGAGCATGATTGTTGACTTGCTGTCTTTTTGAAGCTTTCTACGCTTCAGATAGAAGTAGATGGAAAAACTATGTCTCATAAGAAATAAATATTAATTGTGTCCATATCACAAATGGGTGCATAGGACATGGATAAGACATAGATTATGGTATTGAATGGACTTTAATATCTTGATTATTAATAGTTTTGAATAAAACGCTATATAAGAGGGGAATAAAGTAAATGTGTGATTTTCAGATATTTGTTAGGGTCATAGGGAGAGGTTCAAATCCGCCTGGGGCCCGAACCCAGAGCCCCAATCTGCCTAGGACTAATTGGATGGTATGTAATCTACTTATTATCAGGTGTTTGTGTCTGTATAGTTCGGCGCTGCTTACAAAAATAGGTTCAGTTCTTACTTAATTTGCTAGTGAACCTTGTAGGATATTAATATTCAATCAGATACATCAGACTGCTAAGTGTGGACTATTCAAATAACCACCTCTTTCCATCTGCATCAGAGAAGAATTTGACGTTACGGCGGTAGTGTTCTCCGGCTCGCCGGAACAGGCAGGAAAAGCCGGTTATTTCCGTTTCTTTTGGGGGTTCCTACATTCCTCAGTTTTGGCATGTTCGTTCACATAAGTACGGGCTTCTTCTCGGAATCTTTCACGTTCTGGTGTTTCGGGTTTGCCGAACTGGACATCCATGAGTTCGTCGATGTTTGTTAGATTGTTTCCTTTTAGAATTTCTTTTTCTGTATTCATGTTCTAAAGATAGTTCTCTTGCTGGAAAAAGACAAGTTTTATGGCGTAAAATTGTACAAATTGCTGTACATGTATTTTGCTTTCAATCATATATCGTTATTGTAACATAAATTCCTTAACGTGAGCTCGATATAAAATCAAAAAATAGCAAGTTGTCCGTCATTGATAAACTTTACATCAATGGCGGGCTTCTTCTCAAAAAACTATATGCAGCAATAGCCGACAATGAATTTACTATGAAGTTATTAAATGAACGGTGTCTCTATGTCCTATCTGTACAATGTTCTTCAATTCGTCATTGGTAGTTTCAATCAAGTCTCTTTTTCTGAGCAGAATCTTATTCGCTATACTCATCAGTGAATTCTTCATGTTGCTTTTAAACTTCGTAATAAGCCGAATGCCGTTAAGAAAGAGATTATCAAACAAAGTCTGTCTGATATATCCTTTATCTGCGCATGGTTTCCCCTTGATATTTTCTAAAAACTTACCCCGTTTTAATGGCTCACGATTATCTACATTTGCAGGTGTAAACATGAAATTAAGGATTTCATCTTTATCATTGATGATCATCAGGTGTGACTTGAATCCAAAGAGCCATCCTATGGAACATCTCCCACACTCTGCCAGCCCTTTGAATGTCTTATGAATCAAAATCCGTTGGTTGCGGCAGATATGTAAAGGGGTAGAGTCAACAAAACTAATGCCGGTACAGGTGCCAAGTAAGACTTTCTTGATAAAAATGGTCAGAGAAAGTAGCTCTTCCCTCTCCAGTTCCACGAAATAGTTATAGGACACCAAATGTGGAAAGAGATGTTTCAATGTTTGCAGACTTACTCTTTGTAATAATGCTTGAAGCAGCGGAAATTCAAATGAATATATTTAGACTTATATCGAACTCACGTTCCTTAATAAAATCGGATATCCGTATCGTATTTTCTCAATCATCCACCCAAATCTGTGTGATACATCAGATCAGAAACTCCTGTAAATATGTCGCTTATAAGGACAAGAAAGAGTTTACGGCGGATATGAAGGGTATTTATAATGCGCCAATAAAGAGGTTGCTGCTACGTGACTTGACAATTTGGAAAAGAAATGGGATGGCAAATATCCTTATGCCATACTTTCATGGAGAAACAATTAAGATGACCTGACTGTTTTCTTCCAGTTTCCGCTGTAAATCAGAAAAATAATCTATACTACAAATCTCATTGAGAACATGAACGGGAAAATCAGAAAGTACACAAAATCAAAATTTTCATTTCTTTCGTATGATGTCGTAAAAAAGACCGTTTATCTTTCACTTATGGAGATTGAAAGGAAATGGATACAGCCTATTTATAACTGAGACCTGATTATGAACCAATTTATTATTATTTTTGAAAACAGAATCCAGATATAAGGAGAAACTTATAACTAAATTCTGTTTCCATTTACACAAAATTTGGGACAGTGTCTCAGTATATTAACAACAAGAATCAAAGACTCATTGGCGGAATTAAATATGCACTAATTTAATTCCGCCAACGGGTAATAATGATATTATGTCTTTTTGTTAATATTTTTTTACATCTTCATCAATGTAATTTGACATTTCTTCATTGTATTTAGATATCATCATCTTTGCAATTGTCTTGTCGTCAGATGAAAGTAGTGTATAAGTTTTACGTATTCCTTCTTCTAGAATATAAGCGTCATTTCCTTTACCTTGAGATTGGCAAATTTCTGCAAGTTTCAGTTTTAATTCAATAACTTTTAGATAGTCATGTCTGATTTGTGCAGCTTGAGTTTCGCACGATATATTGTATTTGTCTAATTCTATTTGTGGAATTGGACCTCCTTGGTAGTTCTGATAAGCCGATAAATCATCTTTTTCACATTTCTTTTGAAATTTATTATCTGAAAATTTTTTTTTAGGATAAGTTGCTTCTCCTAAAGTTGGCCTTGTTATATCAATCTGATGATAAATAATTTTAATTAATTCTTTAACTTTATTGTCAAATTTGCTATTGTCACTCATATCAATATCTATTCTTGATTTGAGAAAATTGGGAGTACAAAGTTCTCTATCTCCCATTCTTATTGGGATAAACTTATCTGAATCTTGATTTTCAAATATTTCTGCTGTAACTATAGATGTTTCATATCCTACACCACCTATTCTTTTCTCTGCTTTAATTTTATAATTAGGTGTCATTATTATCAGTATTTTATCTGCTTTCTTTACAGAGGTTTCCATAAAATATAGCATGTCTTTACCAGCATATAAATCATATTTATCAAAATAAACATATATACCGTTTTTGGTTAGTGTAGAAGCTAATTCTACTACCCATTGCTGATGAATTTCATTATCCCATGAATATGAGATGAAAACTTTTGGAACGTTATTTTTTATTTCCATATTTCTTTTTTATATGTTATTCGTGATTTTAAGTGAAATATTATTGCTAATTTTAAAGTGATTATCTATTTATTGTCAGTTTTAATTTTCTTGATTTTATTAATTTGATGTAAAACAATACGGTTTATTTATAAATGGCAACATAGCGATAAAAATATTAAACTATGATATTTAACGATTTTTCCCAATGTTCTCTGACTCTAAAGTTACAAAATTTTATTATATAGTCAATGATTCTTATGGAAAATATGCGTTGTAACATGAGAAATATATGATTAAAGGGAGAATACCAAGAGTCAAGTATCGCAACAAGCCCCATTCGTATGAACGATTCCGATTTTAGTTAAGGGTATTCAGTAAATCTAGTTATTCTTATCTTGTTACATATCAGTGATTTCAGTAACCTCTAGTACTATTACAAAATGTATATCTACAAAAATCCGTTTCCATTGCAGTCTTCTTGTGACATTGGAGAAGAGAGTACGAAATTACTTGAGATTATGTTTACAAAAATCCCACGTTCAACTCTGTCATATACTATGCCATAAATTAATATGTGGCTAAGACATTATTGCCTATACTTATTCTTTGGAGACTAGGAACTGATACGACAAAATTCATAAGAAACTCTATGATACCTCTTTTTAAAAATTTGATAATATCATCAGACCTGAAACATTGCAAATCTATAAAACAAAAATATGATATAAAGGATACTCACTCCAATTTTAAAAATATTTTCAACCACTGCTCTCCGAAGAAAATTCCCCCAAATAGATATTATCAATTAATACTCAATTTGTTACGATTCTAATAAAATTTTTCGATTAGAAATCATTGTTTTTCAAGAAGGTATAAACAGGCCTATTCTGCAAACTATGAACAAAAAAAACAATATTTGCACAGGTTATGTCTCTTATAAACACATACGAGAAGTGCGTCAACCATTATAAGGGTGACAGGCACGCCATCAAGTTCATTTGCCGTGACCAGTTCATGGTAATGAACTTTACTCAGTTCACGGATAGGTCCAAACTGAGAGACATAAAGACTACACTTAACCTTTGTTCTCCTGATTTTTACTGTTCTGGTATCAAGGTAATGCCCAAATTCACGTTGGCTGAAGCGAATAAAAAGAAGAAGAGGCTGTCTTAAAATAGAATTGTAAAAGTAAAAATCTTATAGATTGAAACTTAGAAATAAAAAGCCTCCTGATTTAGCCCTTGTTTATTGCAATTATAGGACTAAAAGCAGGAGGCTTTTATGTTGTAGGTTCCCTGAATAAGTTAATTAATTGGTTATCAATAAATTTCACTCCTTAAATTTGTTTTTTACCACTGAAATTAGTATTTTTTAAATGTTAAAATCAACTTTATGAAGTACAAATCACAAGGTAAACAGTTGATTTTGAAGCTTTTCGCTCCTTATTGGATAATCTTCCCAAATCCAACCGTTGGATACGTATGGCTGATGAACTTCCGTGGGATGAGATAGAGAGATATTACAATTCCAGACTGAACAACCGTTACATGGGGCTGGTAACAAGCCTGCCCGCATGGTCGTCGGCGCACTGATTGTGAAACATAAGATGAACCTGTCCGATGAGGAGACCATCCTGGCCATCCAGAAGAATCCTTATATGCAGTACATGCTGGGCTTGAGTGAATATACGGAAGCACCGGTATTCGATCCGAGCCTATTCGTGACCATCTGCAAACGCCTTCGGATCAGCGACCTAAACGGTTTTACGGATGCGCTTCTGAAGCTCAGTATAAGGAAGGCAGATTTCATCCAGGAATGATAAGGAGGATTCCGGGGATAACCAGGAGGACTCTGGAGATTCCGATACCTTCATAGACAGTTCCGGTACTCTCCACAAAGGCTCCATAAAGATTGACGCTACCTGCTGTGATGCCGAAATCCGTTACCCCACGGATGTGGATCTGCTTGAGGATGGCAGCTGGGGCATCAACCGCTATATCGCGAAGCTGTGCAGAAAGTTCCATCTTTCCCTCCCGTCCACTTTCGGGAAACAGGCCAGGAAAGTATATCTCGGGCTGGTCAAGCTCAAGAAGAAGTCCCGGTCCAAAGTGAAGAAATGTAAAGGGTCCAAGCTCAGCTATCTTATGCGCGACATACATTCTTTCATCAGGCTGGTTGCAGTGAACGGCACACAGCTGTTGGATACCTTGAGACGTGATGAGAAAAGGACACTGAAAGCCATCATCACCCTGTACCACCAGCAGGAATTCATGTACAGAAACGACACCAACAGGGTTGCCGACCGTATCGTGAGTATCTTCCAGCCCCATGTCCGCCCCATTGTACGTGGCAAGTCCAAGTCGCCTACCGAATTCGGCGCTAAGATAGGGGTAAGCGTTGTCAAAGGGTATACA
>ENA-OPDJ01000246-OPDJ01000246.1-human-gut-metagenome-genome-assembly--contig:-NODE-246-length-50934-cov-8.587610_pt1 | contig 50934 bp, 50 predicted proteins | sample MGYA00241621_ERZ501505 | MGnify/ENA primary metagenome ERZ501505 (study PRJEB25962, sample SAMEA2042624) | human gut metagenome | biome: human gut; feature: human-associated habitat; material: faeces... | reverse complement strand
GATTCAGATGTTTTTTGCTTGACTCAAGGTGGCTAACTTCATTTTACAATTTGCGTTTAAAATAAATCTATGAAAAATAAAAAAACATTTGGTCTTATCCTTTTTATTATTTTGTTTTCCTATTTCCTTATTTTAATGGATAACTCAATAATATTTACAAGTAGCTTAAAAATTTCTCAAGATTTAAAAATGAATGAATCAACTTTATCTTGGGTTTCTAATGCTTATACGATTACGTTTGGTGGTTTTCTTTTATTAGCAGGACGCCTGGGTGATTTATTAGGGCGAAAAATAATTTTCCTTCTTGGACTTTTCATTTTTGGATTTTCTAGTTTAGTTGTCGGTTTGTCAACTTCTTCAGAAATGATGATTATTGCCAGAGCAGTTCAAGGAATTGGTTCGGCTATTCTTGCTCCAACAAGTTTAGCTTTATTAATGGATACATATAAAGGGGATTTAAGAGTTAGAGCTATCTCATATTATGGAGCAACTGCGGGAATTGGTTCAAGTTTTGGACTTATTCTAGGTGGCTGGCTCACTTCGGCTCTTTCATGGCGTGTTGGCTTTTTATTAAATGTTCCTTTTAGTTTATTATTGATTATTTTAACTCTTGTTAATGTTCATCAAAGCGATATCAAAGCTAGCAAAATTGACTTTTTGGGAAGTTTTCTGTCAGTCCTTATCTCAGTCCTATTTGTTTTCGGAATTACGGTAAGTAATTTGTTCATCATTATCCTCTCATTCATTTTAATTATCTTATTTATACTTTGGGAAAAAAAGTTAACTTACGCATTAATTCCTTTAGAATTATTTAAAAATAAAGTACGGACGGGTTCGTATGTTGCACGCTTTGCCTTTATGATGGCAATGTTGACTTACTGGTTTATTCTGCCGCAGATTATGCAAAAAATGTATCATTTTTCACCATTGCAATCCGGACTTGCTTTTCTTCCTTTAACAATCGTAAATTTTATCGCGGCTCTTTTTCTTCCTAGATTAACTAGAGCATTAGGAAATAGTAAAGTAATGATCTTAGGACAAGTGATTTTACTGACTGGAATGATTTTGTCATTAGTTTCGCAACCAGAATGGGGATATTTCTATGCGATGGTTTTTCAAATGATGATTATTGGATTAGGGCAAGGTTGGCTTCTTGCTCCGCTGACGGCAGCGGGAGTAGAAGAGGTCAGCCCAGAATTATCAGGAGCTGCATCAGGTTTGACAAATATGATGCATCAACTTGGAGGACCTGTTGGTTTATCTATTGTTGTGTTATTTAGCTCAAATATTGTTGACTTAAGTGCTTATTATCATTTGGTCATGGGATTCATCACCGCTTTTCTATCAGTAGGCCTTCTTGTCTTAATTTTTACTAGAACAGACAATAATAAAAAATAAAAGGAGAAAAAATGCAAAGAAAATTAACATTAAATGATGGCAATGTCATTCCCCAATTCGGTTTGGGACTTTATCAGCTTCCAGAAGGAACAGAAACGCAAAATATTGTAAAAACTGCCTTGGAATTAGGTTATCGTCATCTGGATACGGCACACGCTTATCAAAATGAAACTTCTGTCGGTCAAGCAATTCAAGACTCAGAAATTTCAAATTCTGAAATCTGGATTACAAGCAAGCTTTGGCCTTCTGATTATGAGCAAGCGCCAGAAGCAATTGAGCGAATGCTAAAACGCCTAAAAGTTAAACAAATTGATTTACTCTTATTGCATCAACAGGTTGGAAATTATCGAAAAGCATGGATTGCTTTAGAAAATGCTGTAAAAGAGGGAAAGGTGAAATCAATTGGAATTTCAAATTTTGATGGAGAAAGATTAGTTGATTTATTTAATTTTGCTGATATCAAACCGAGTGTCATTCAAGTAGAAACTCATCCTTATCATCAACAAGTAGAATTACAGGAATTTTTGAAACCTTATGGTACAAAAATTGAAAGTTGGTATCCTCTGGGACATGGCGATAAAAACTTACTTGAAGAAAAAATATTTAAAAAAATGGCTAAAAAATATAATAAAACAGTCGCACAAATCATTTTGCGTTGGCATATTCAAGAGGGAATTATTGTTTTTCCACGCTCAACGCAAAAAGAACATTTAGCAGAAAATATAAATATTTTTGATTTTGAATTATCCTGCTCCGAAATAAAAGAAATTCGTAAATTAAATAAAAAACAACCTTATTTTACGATGACCTATGAGGAGCAAGAAAAAAACTTTTTGTCATGGAAACTAGAAGACTAAAGCACAGATTCTTATGCTTTTATGCAAAAGTGATATACTTTAGAGAGTTAGAACTTTTAAAACAAAAAATAAAATCAAGCCTATATGGTCTTGATTTTTTCTATATTTCATTGAAAAAAAGGAGAATGTGATGAAAAAAATTGCAATTATTGGTGGCGGAATAATCGGTATGACCTTAGCCAATTATTTAGATACTGATAAGTTTGATATTAGTCTTTTTGATGATGAGAAAAATCAGGCAACTAAAGCAAGTGCTGGGATTATTTCTCCTTGGCTTTCTAAAAGAAGAAATAAAAAATGGTATCAATTGGCAAAAGATGGTGCAGCTTTTTTTGAAAAAATGAAAAATGATTTTGAGTTAACTGAGGATGTTTATGAAAAATGTGGCACTCTTTTTTTGCGACAAAAATCAGACTTAATTGATTTAGAAAAATTGGCAATTGAAAGAAAAAAAGAAGCTCCCGAGATGGGTGAGATTAAGAGACTCTCGGAGGAAGAAACTGTTGCTTTATTTCCATTATTAAAACCAAGAGAAAGTTTGTATCTTTCAGGAGGTGCAAGATTAGATGGAAAAGCTTACTTATCGTCATTAAAAAAGCGAGCTCAAAAAAGAGGGGTCAAATTTTATTCAGAGCGGGCAACAATTGCTCGAGCGTTAGATAAATGGCAAGTCATTCATGAAGGTGTGACGGAAGTGGTAGATGATTTAGTTTTATGCCCGGGGCCAGCTTTAAAAGAACTTTTGGAATCAATTGGCACACAAGTGGATGTCAAGCCACAAAAAGGACAATTAATTTCATTTCAAACGGATTTTGAAACAAAAAATTGGCCAGTTTTATTTTTAGAAGGGGCTGCAGATATCATTCCTTTTCAAAATGGTCAAGTTCTTTTGGGAGCAACCCATGAAAATGAAGAGGGTTGGGATTTGTCAGAGAGTCAGGAAGCTTTTGAAAGCTTGACAGAGGGGGTCAAATCTTACTTATCAGATACAAAACTAATTGACTTTCCATATCATTATCGTGTGGGAACACGTGCTTATTCTTCAGATTTTTCGCCTTTTTTTGGTCCGCACCCTGACTTTTCTTCATTAGCTTTTGCCAGCGCTTTGGGGTCATCTGGATTAACTACTGGTCCTTATATCGCCTATTTACTTGCCCAATATTTTAATCATCCAGAAATTTCTTGGGATAGTTCAAATTATCAAAAAGACATAAAAAATTATATTAATATAGAAAAAACGAGCAATTAAAAGGCTTATTATCACACTAAAAAATTATGTAAATCATCAGAAGAGGAACTTTTGGTGTTTTACATAATTTTTTTGTCAGATACATAATGAGCCAGAGTAACGAATTGAGTCAGGTTTTTTTGTCTAAAAATGATATAATGATTTCATGGAAAATACAGATTTGATTTACGGACTACATGCGGTCACGGAAGCTTTAAATGGAGACCTTGTCAACAAACTTTACGTTCAAGAAGATTTACGTGGTAAAAATGTTGAAAAAATAAAAGAATTAGCACGACTTAAAAAAGTTAATATTTCATGGACACCCAAAACAGAATTAAATAAATTAACAGAAAACGGTGTTCACCAAGGCTTTATGGCAAGAGTGTCCGAATTTGCTTATGCAGATTTAGAAAAGATTCTCCCAGCATTAGCCGAGAAATCTGATGCCACAATTTTAATTTTAGATGAGTTAACAGATCCTCATAATTTAGGGTCAATTGCTCGGACAGCTGATGCTACAGGAGTCGATGCAATTATTATTCCTAAACACCGAGCCGTTGGAATTACTTCAACGGCTGTCAAAGCTTCAACAGGTGCTTTACAACACGTCCCTATTGTCCGTGTTACTAATCTTTCTCAGACCTTGGATAAACTTAAAGCTGCTAATTTCTGGGTTTTTGGGACGGACATGGACGGCACAGTTTACAGTAAGTGGAATACCAAAGGTAAAGTTGCCTTGATTATCGGAAATGAAGGACATGGAATTGGTCAAAATCTCAAAAAACAAGTTGATGAAATGATTACAATTCCAATGACAGGACACGTTCAAAGTTTAAATGCATCAGTAGCAGCAAGTATTTTGATGTACGAAATTTTTAGAAATCGACTATAAAAAATACTGATGAAAGCTTTAGCGCTTGGAATCATTAAAGCCCAAACTTATGATTAATCTGTCAGTAAATTCAAGATATTATCAGCAAGTTGAAACAGCAGAAAGGATTATTATGACTTTTCAAATCATGACAGACTCAACAGCAGACCTGAGTCCGTATTATATTAAAAAACATCATCTTACAGTTTTGGGAATGACTGTAACTGTTGGAGAAGAAACTTATGAAACAATAGGTGAAGCCGCATTAGATAATTCCACGCTTCTTGCAGCAATAAAAAAAGGTGCTACTGTCCACACGTCCCAAATTAATTCAGGACAATTTTTAGAAGTCTTTAAAAAATTTGCATCTGCAGATGAAGAACTCCTTTATCTTGCTTTTTCGTCAGGACTTTCTGGGACTTATCAATCAGCTCTGATTGCTCAAGATATGGTTTTAGAAGAATTTCCTTCTGCAAAAATCACCGTTGTTGATACACTGGCAGCAGCTTCTGGAGAAGGTTTCCTTGTTGAAGAGACTGTAAAGTTGCGTGACTCTGGAAAATCACTGACAGAAACGCTTGAAGTTTTGTCAGATATTATTCCACGTTTACAAAGTCGCTTCATGGTTGACGACTTAAATCATTTGGCAAGAGGTGGAAGAATTCCTAAAGCTGTTGCTCTCGTTGGAACAATGGCAAATATCAAACCTCTTCTTGATGTTGACCCTGAGGGAAGACTTCGGCAAGTGACCAAAGTTCGAGGAAAGAAAAAAGCAATTAATCAACTCCTTGAAAAGAGTCTTGAAGAGATGGATACAGCCTATCCCCGCCTACTTATCTCTTATTCTGGAACAGATGAAATAGCACAAGAAATTAAAAAACAAGCTATGCAAAAAAAAGGGATTAGTGATGTCGATGTTCGTCCACTTAGTCCAACAATTGTAACTCATACAGGTGACGGGACAATCGCTATTTTTTCAATAAGTAGAAAAAGTAGAGAATAATTCAATAAAAAACGAAAAAAATCACAGCTAAACTCTTGTTTTACTGTGATTTTATGTTAAAATAATTAATGAGTGTAATTGTATACAAAATTATCTTTACACTTACCTAATTTATTAAAAAAATATGAATCGTGATGTGTGAGGGAAAGGAGTCGCTTTTATGGCCAAAAGTGGACTTTATACAGGCGTAGATATCGGGACAAACACAATAAAGGTGCTTGTTGCTGAATACGTCTCAGGTGAAATGAATATAATCGGTGTCGGAAATGCAAAATCCGATGGCCTTAAAAATGGAATTATTGTAGATATTGAGAAGGTGGCACAAGCATTGCGTAAAGCTGTAAATGCTGCCGAAGAACGCGCAGGAATCACGATTGATAGAATTAACGTGAGCATCCCAGCGAATTCCCTCGAAATGGAACCTTGCCAAGGAATGGTTCCTATTGTCAGTGATACTAAAGAAATCACGGATAACGATGTTATTCAAGTTGTTCAAAATGCTTTGATGCGTGGGATTGTTCCTGAAAGAGAAATTATTGCTGTTGAAACGAAAGAGTTTACAGTTGATGGATTTACAGGTATTTCAGACCCTCGTGGAATGTTTGGTGTACGTCTTGAGATTCGTGGGGTTGTTTACACTGGACCTAAAACTCTTGTTCATAATGTTCGCAAAGTTGTTGAACGCGCAGGATTGCTCGTTGACAATATTGTAATTGCTCCTTTGGCAATGGCACAATACGTACTTACAGAAGGTGAACGTGAGTTTGGAACAATTATGGTTGATTTGGGTGCTGGGCAAACAACAGTTAGCATTGTTAAAGAACAATCATTAAGATTTACACATACTAGCCCCGAAGGTGGCGATTATGTAACTAAAGATATTTCAACAGTTCTTAACACTTCTGTTTCTGCAGCGGAAGATTTGAAAGTCAACTATGGTGAAGCAAGTACAGAACGTGCTAGCCAAGATGAGTACTTCCTTGTTGATGTTGTAGGTAAAGAAGAACCAGAACAAATTACAGAATATTATCTTTCACAAATCATTGAAGCACGTATGACTCAAGTTTTTAATCGTGTACGTCAAGATTTGGAACACGGACATACTTCAGAAACTCCTGGAGGTTTGATTTTGGTCGGTGGAACGGCTGCAATGCCTGGTGTTGTTGATTTAGCAACAAAAATCTTAGGAATAAATGCTCGTCTTTTTGTTCCAGGCGAAATGGGATTACGTAATCCAGCATTTGCTCAAGTGATTAGTGTTGTTAATTACATTGGAAATCGTAGTGATATTGATATTTTAGTATCTCAAGCATTTTCTGGTGATTATGCTTATACGACGACAGAAGAAACTTATGTTGCTCCTGTTCCAACAATTACACCACAAGCAACAACAGTTGCTGACGTAGAAAATGATTTCTACGTTGAACCTCAGGCACGTCCAGTAGTAGCTCAAAAAGCTTCTGAGCCTGAAGAAGAAAAAGAAGGTCTCGTTGACCGTGCCAAAAATTTCTTTGGCAATCTCTTTGATTAATCTGAAAGTAAAAAACGGAGAAATAAAAACATGGAATTTTCATTTGATACAGACTTAACTTCTGGTGCTGTAATTAAAGTTATCGGTGTTGGTGGCGGTGGTGGTAATGCTATCAACCGTATGATTGAAGAAGGTGTTTCTGGCGTTGAATTTATCGCCGCTAATACTGATGTACAAGCATTGCGTAGCTCAAAAGCAGATACAGTTATTCAACTTGGGCCAAAATTGACTCGCGGTTTGGGTGCTGGTGCGCAACCTGAAGTTGGTAAGCGCGCAGCTGAAGAATCAGCTGAAACAGTATCACAAGCCCTTGAAGGCTCAGATATGATTTTCATCACTGCCGGTATGGGTGGTGGAACTGGTACAGGTGCTGCACCAGTTATCGCACAAATTGCTAAAGAGCTTGGCGCTTTGACTGTGGGTGTTGTTACTCGTCCATTTGGTTTTGAAGGATCAAAACGTTCATACTTTGCAACTGAAGGAATTGAAGCTCTTCGTGCAAATGTTGATACACTTCTCATTATTTCAAACAATAACTTGCTTGAAATTGTTGATAAGAAAACTCCTTTAACTGAAGCTTTGCGTGAAGCTGATAATGTTTTACGTCAAGGTGTTCAAGGGGTAACTGACTTGATTACTAACCCAGGAATGATTAACCTTGACTTTGCCGATGTTAAAACAGTAATGGAAAACAAAGGCGATGCCCTTATGGGTATCGGTGTTGCGACTGGTGAAGAACGCGTGATTGAAGCAACTCGTAAAGCAATTTACTCACCACTTCTTGAAACTACAATCGAAGGCGCAGAAAATGTTCTTTTGAATGTTACTGGTGGTATGGATATGAGTTTGATTGAAGCACAAGATGCTTCAGAAATTGTTATCCAAGCAGCTGGTAATGATGTTAATATTATGTTGGGTACAGCGATTGACCCTAACCTTAAAGACGAAATCCGTGTAACAGTTGTTGCAACTGGTGTTGCTAAGGAAGATGCTGACGAAGCTTTGGGTTTGCAACCTGAACCACGTCGTCAACCTAACTTGACTCACAATTCTAATATGCAACATGCTCAAACAAGCCGTCCAATGCAAAGTCAACAACAAACGCAAGCGGCTCCGCAAGGGCAAAATCAATCTTCTGCATTTGGAGATTGGGATATTCGTCGTGAAACTTCAACACGTCAAAACGTAAGTAACACACGTGATACTTCTTCAGTAACAAGTTTCGGCGGAGTTCCAACAACAGATGAAGACCTTGACACACCACCATTCTTCCGTAAAAACTAACCAATGACGATTAAAGAGAATGTTAAAAGAATACTGAGTAATGTAGATGCGGCAAAGGCTGCGTCTTCTTATTCTAATCAGTCAGTTTCAGTCGTCGCTGTGACCAAATCTGTTGATGCTAATCTTGCACGTGAAGTTTTTGAAAATGGAGTTTCACATTTAGCGGAAAATCGAACAGAACTTTTTTTGGAAAAATACGAAGCTCTTAAGGATTTAGAAATTACTTGGCATTTGATTGGTAATTTACAAAGACGTAAGGTTAAACAAGTTATTAATTATGTTGATTATTTCCATGCTTTAGATTCTCTGAAATTAGCTCAGGAAATAAATAAACGTGCTGAACACACCATTAAATGTTTTATTGAACTTAACATTTCTGGCGAGGAAAGTAAACATGGATTTTCTGTCAATGAACTTATGGAAATATTACCTGAGTTTTCTGAATTGGAAAATATTGAGATTGTTGGTTTGATGACAATGGCTCCGTTTGATGCGACTGAAAGTGAATGTAATGACATTTTTGGACGAATGAAAAAATTACAAGTTGAAATATCCGAAATGAATCTTTCCAGAATTCCTTGTACTGAATTAAGTATGGGAATGAGCAGAGATTATGAGATTGCCATTAAAAATGGTGCAACTTTTGTTCGAATCGGTACAGAATTTTTTAAAAATCTATAAGTCTTAAGATTAACGTAAACAACGGAGGAAAATATGGCATTTAAAGATTGGATGAATAATCTACGTGATTATTTTGTAGAGGATGATGAAGAGTTCAATGAACCTGCACGTCCTGTGCAAGAATCTAGGCCAACGGTGGCATCTACGCCAAAACCAAAGGTTGAGGAACGCAAAGCACAGCCGGAATATCAGACTCGTCGTCCTGCACAATCAACTTCAAAAGCACAAACACAAACAGCAGCGCCAAAACGCGCTGGTTCAACATTCACAAAACCTATGCCTGAAAAAATCGTACAACAACAAACCGTTTCACAATCTCAATCAGTGGCTGCAACGGTTTCTACTATTGCAATTAAAGAACCACGTGCCTATGCAGACATCATGGAATCAGCACGCATCGTGAAAAACGGTGAATGTGTCCTTGTCAATTTTAAATTTATGGGTGACGCCCAAGCGCGTCGTTCAATTGACTTCATGACTGGGGTGGTCTTTACTCTTGATGGTGATATTCAAAATGTTGGTGGTCAAATTTTCTTGATGACTCCAGCAAATATCACAGTCGATGCAGCGAAAGAAATGTCTATCTTAGCTGGTCAAAATTTTGAAAGTTACGATATTTACTAATGCTTATTACACTTACAATAATAAATTGGCTTTTACGCTTACTTGATGTTTATTCAATTATTCTAGTTATTTACGCCTTAATGAGTTGGATACCAACTCTTTATGGAACTTGGTTTGGACGTATAATTGTTAAAGTTTCTCGTCCCTACTTAAGTTTATTTGAAAATTTACCTCTACAATTTTGGGGATTAGATTTTTCAATCGTTATTGCTTTTATTGTTTTGAAATTTATTCAAAGATTTATTGTTATTGTATTTAACGGAGTATTCTATTGATTACTGAAAATATCTATCAACACTTTCAAGAAAAGGAACGGCATTTTATTGATCGTTGTTTAGAATGGATAAATCGAGTAGAAGAATCTTATTCGGTGATAAGTACATTTTTTCTTAATCCCCGAGAAGTGGATACTTTAAAAACTCTGGCAAATAAGAGAAATGTTCAAATTTTTTCTAGTGAGGAACTAGCAAGAACGGAATTAGTCAAAATAATTTTGGCGCCAGATTTTTATGTTCTTGACAGAGAAGATTTTGATATTTGCTTACTTGAAATTAATTATGCTTCAAAATTTGTAGAACTTTCACATGCCCAAGTCCTTGGAACTTTTTTGGGACAGGCTGGTGTTAAACGGCAAGAATTGGGTGATATTATTGTTAGTGACAATAAAATTCAAGTTTTTGTCAGTAAACATCTTGTTGAGAGTTTTAAAGCAATAGAAAAAATTGGGCGAGCAGCGATCAAAATTCAAGAAATTTCTTTGGAAAACTTAGTTGAAGAAACAGATAAAGCTGTCAGAGAAGTTGTTCTTGTGGATAACTTAAGAGTTGATAAAATGATTGCAGTCGCTTTCAAAATTTCTCGCAATATTGCTACAAATATGTTAGAATCAAAGAAGGTTAAGGTTAATTACCTAGAAATTGATAAAAAAGATTTCTCTGTTGGTCTTGATGATTTGATTAGCGTTCGAGGTTTTGGGCGTATCAAAATATTAAGGATTTTAGATTTTACTAAAAAAGGAAAACAGAGAGTTGAAATAGAACTTATAAGAAATCGAAAAAAATAGATTCTAAGATGAAAATCAGATTTATAAGATTTTCTAAGGATAAAGAGGAGTGATTGATGACATTAAATAGTTTAGATGTTCAAAACAAAACTTTTAATCCACAATTTCGCGGCTTCAGTAAACATGAAGTTGATGAATTTTTGGATATCGTTGTTCGAGATTATGATGAATTCGCTCAAACAATTAAAGATCAAGAACGTGAATTAAAGGCGTTACGCGAACGCGTGAAATATTTTGATGACATGAAAGATTCACTGAACAAGTCAATTGTTGTTGCTCAAGATGCTGCTGATAATCTCCGTGAACAAGCCAAAAGTGAAGCTGATACGCTTAGAATTAATTCTGAAAAAGAATCTGCTGATATTATTGCAAATGCAGGACAAAAGAGTTCTTTAATTATTGAAGCGGCTAAAAAAGAAGCTGGATTTATTTTGAATGCTGCTTCTGATGATGCGCGTAAATTAGTACGTGATACTGATGATTTGAAACGTAAAATGCGTCTCTATCACCAACGAATGACTTCAATTATTGAAAATCAACTTGCGTCTATTCAATCGGATGACTGGGCTGAAATCTTTAGACCTACTCAAGATTATGCAATCAATCCTGAAGAAAAATTGCAATCAATCATTGAAGAACATTTGGAAAATGCTGAATCTACTTTGGCAAAAACTCAAGCAATTAAACCTTTAACAGATGAAGATATTGCACAAGCAAATGAAACATCTGATGAAACAGAAACAATTGTTTCAGAGGAAATTGTTTTTGAAACCGAAGTACCTGACGAAGTAAAAGAAGAAGTAGAAATTACTGACGAAGCTAATACTACTGATGATTCTAACGAAGAGTCAGAAGTTGAAGCTCCAAAAGCAGATGATTCAGAAATTTTCCCAGAATTAGATTCAAAAGCACCAGCTGAAACAGCTGAGGTTGTTGAAAAAGATAATCAAGAAACAATTGATTTAAGCGAATTAAAAAATTAATAATCAGACCAAGATAAGAAAAAATATAATTCAAGCAAGCGAGTGATGATGGAAGACTCGTATTCCCTATTTTTCTTATTATCAGCTGATTGGACTTCTAAAGTTACTGACAGAATTTATTTTCTCAAAGAATTTTTAGAAAAATCTTGGACTGAACTAAAAGTAAGTTCAAGCGTCTTGCACGTTACGCAAAAGAGTTTCTGTCAGTAAATTTTACTGACAGAAAAAATGAAGGTGGTACCACGGTTTTTCGTCCTTTGCGAAAAATCGTTTTTTTTTATTCAATAAAAACAAAATCGAAAGAAAGAAGAAAATATGAAGATCAAAGATACTTTAAATTTGGGGAAAACAGCTTTCCCAATGCGTGCAGGCTTGCCAAATAAAGAACCAAACTGGCAAAAAGACTGGGCAGATGCGACACTTTATGAGAAACGTCAAGAATTAAATGAAGGAAAACCCTCATTTATGCTTCATGACGGGCCTCCTTATGCGAACGGAAATATTCACCTCGGACACTCTTTGAACAAAATTTCAAAAGATATTATTGTTCGTTATAAATCAATGGCAGGATTTCGTGCTCCTTATGTTCCAGGTTGGGATACTCATGGTTTGCCAATTGAGCAACAACTTGCTAAAGCAGGCATGAAGCGTAAAGAAATGGATTTGCTTGATTATCTTGAGGAATGTCGTAAATACGCGATGAAACAAGTAGATATGCAACGTTCAGATTTCAAATCCCTTGGTGTTCTTGCTGATTGGGACCGTCCATATTTGACACTATTGCCAGAATATGAGGCAGCTCAAATTCGCGTTTTTGGTAAAATGGCTGAAAAAGGATATATCTATAAAGGACAAAAACCAATTTATTGGTCACCTTCATCAGAAAGTTCACTGGCTGAAGCTGAAATCGAATATCAAGATGTTCGTTCAGCATCAATTTTTGTGGCATTTAAAGCTAAAGATACTAAAGGTAAATTACCAGAAGATGTAGAATTTGTAATCTGGACAACAACACCATGGACAATTCCATCAAATTTGGGAATCTTTGCTCATCCTGACTATGATTATTCAGTTGTAGCAGTTAATGGTCGTAAATTTGTGATTGCCTCAGAAATGCTTGAAGCTGTTGCTGAAAAATTAGAATGGGAAAATCCAGAAGTCCTTCAAACGATTAAAGGTTCTGAATTAGAATATATGGTTGCAAAACATCCATTCTATGACCGTGAAACTTTAATCATGAATGCAGATTATGTTACTCTTGATTCTGGGACTGGCCTTGTCCACGTTGCCCCAGGACATGGTGAAGATGACTACTTTGCAAGTCGTAAGTATAAATTGCCTGTTCTTTCACCAATTGATAACCGTGGTTATTATACTGATGAAGCTCCTGGACTTGAAGGACTTTTCTACGATGAAGGAAATAAAGTTGTCAGTAAATGGCTAGAAGAAAAAGATGCTTTATTGAAACTCGAATTCTTCACTCACTCATATCCACATGACTGGCGTACTAAAAAACCAGTAATTTTCCGTGCAACACCACAATGGTTTGCTTCAATCGATGACTTCCGTCAAAATATTTTAGATGAAGTTGAAAGAGTAGATTGGGTAATTCCATGGGGTAAAACTCGTTTATTCAATATGGTTCGTGACCGTGGCGATTGGGTCATCTCACGTCAACGTGCTTGGGGAGTTCCGTTACCAATTTTCTATGGTGAAAATGGAGAACCAATTATCACACCAGAAACAACTGAACATGTAGCCAAACTTTTTGCTGAATTTGGTTCAAAAGTTTGGTTTGAACGTGAAGCAAAAGACCTTTTACCAGAAGGATTCACTCATCCAGCTTCACCAAATGGTGAATTTACAAAAGAAAAAGATATCATGGACGTTTGGTTTGACTCAGGTTCTTCTTGGAATGGTGTCCTTAACGAACGTGACTACCTTAGCTTCCCTGCAGACCTTTACCTTGAAGGTTCAGACCAATACCGTGGTTGGTTTAATTCATCAATTACAACCTCAGTTGCGGTAAATGGCGTTGCACCATATAAAGCAGTTCTTTCACAAGGATTTGTTTTAGACGGTAAAGGACGTAAGATGTCTAAATCAATTGGAAATACAATCGTGCCAAAAGATGTCACTAAGAAATTTGGTGCTGACATTCTCCGCCTTTGGGTGGCATCAATTGATACTGAATCAGATGTTCGTGTGTCAATGGACATTCTCAGTCAAGTTTCTGAAGTTTACCGTAAAATCCGGAATACATTGCGTTTCTTAATCGCTAATACATCTGATTTTAATCCAAAAGAAGATGCAATTGATTTTGCAGAACTTCGTCCAGTAGACAAATATATGCTTGTGAAATTTAATGAACTTGTAAAACAAATTCGTACAGCTTATGATAACTATAGCTTTATGACTGTTTACAAATCAATCATTAATTTCATCACAAATGATTTGTCATCTTTCTATCTTGATTTTGCTAAAGATGTTGTTTATATTGAAGCAGCAAATTCACCAGAACGCCGCTCAATGCAAACAGTTATGTATGTTATTTTGAAAGATCTAGTGAAAATTCTTGTGCCAATTTTGCCACACACGGCAGAAGAAACATGGACTTACTTGGAACATGAACCAGAAAATTTTGCTTATCTTGCAGAAATGCCAGAAGCAGCAGAAATTCCTGGAAGTGAAGAATTGTTAGGAAACTGGCAAGAATTTCTTGATTTCCGTGATAAGATTTTGAAAGCTTTGGAAAGTGCTCGTGAAGCAAAATTGATTGGTAAATCATTGGAAGCAACAGTAACTATTTATCCAAATGAAGTTGTGCGTACTTTATTGACGGCAATTGATGAAAATGTTGCTCAACTTTTGATTGTATCAAACTTTGTAGTTGCCAACGAACCAGTAAATAATGCCCCAGAGTCTGCAATGAAATTTGATGACCTTGCAGTTCTTGTTGAACATGCGGCTGGAGAAGTTTGTGATCGTTGCCGTAGAACAGATGAAACAGTTGGACACAATGCTAATGAACATCTCAAAATGCTTTGTGAACATTGTGCACATATCGTTGAAACAGAATTCCCTGAAATTCTTGAAGAAGGTTTTGAAGATTAATAAATAAAAAAAGTTACTGACAAAACTGTCAGTAACTTTTTATTTTAAAATTAATAATTACAATACCGCAAGCATTGATGCAAGTACGCTGAAAAGCGTAAGAACAACCATGATAATCACAACAACCATGGTTACTTTTTGGAAAGTACTTTTTTGTGGTTTTTTATATGCCATAAGTTCCTCAATAAAAATATTTTTAACTAATTGTAACAAGAAAAAGAAGACTTTTCAATTAGTTTGGGTCTTTCTCCTTATTATTTTCTTTTGGAGTCAAAAATTTAGCAAATGGATCTTCCTTTTTTTCAGGAGAAGGAACGCTTTTTTTGTCATCATCAGTCACTAAATCAACAGTTGAGACGCCTAAATCGTCCATCATTTTATCAAAATCATCACGTTTTCTAAAAGTTAAGCCCATTGTGGTCTCCTTGAAATAAAATATTTTACAGTGCTCAAAAAGAGAAGAGCAATACTAGAACTATTTTACTACTTCATAGATAAAAAAGCTAGATATATGAAAAAACTTCTTGAAAAAATGCGATTAAAAGCTGATAAGACTTGCATTTCAAAACTATTTTAAGTATAATGATAAAGAACGGTAGTTTGCTTTATGCAGACTACCTATAATAAAACAAATTCCCCAAAGGAGACATTTTTAAAATGGCTAAAGAAGTATACGACCGTAGCAAACCACACGTTAATATTGGTACTATCGGACACGTTGACCATGGTAAAACTACCCTCTCAGCTGCAATCTCTAAAGTATTGTCTGACAAAGGTTACTCTAAAGCGACTGATTTCGCATCTATCGATGCTGCTCCAGAAGAACGCGAACGTGGTATCACAATCAACACTGCTCACATCGAGTACGAAACTGAAAAACGTCACTATGCCCACATCGACGCTCCAGGTCACGCGGACTACGTTAAAAATATGATCACTGGTGCTGCCCAAATGGACGGTGCAATCCTCGTTGTTGCTGCAACTGATGGACCAATGCCACAAACTCGTGAACACATCTTGCTTTCACGTCAAGTTGGTGTTAAATACCTTATCGTCTTCCTTAACAAGGCTGACCTTGTTGATGATGAAGAATTGATGGAACTCGTTGAAATGGAAGTTCGTGACCTCTTGAGCGAATACGACTTCCCAGGTGACGATATTCCTGTAATCGCTGGTTCAGCACTTGGTGCTTTGAACGGTGAACCACAATGGGTTGCTAAAGTTGAAGAATTGATGGACATCGTTGATGAATACATCCCAACTCCAGAACGCGACACTGACAAACCACTCCTTCTTCCAGTCGAAGACGTATTCTCTATCACTGGTCGTGGTACAGTTGCTTCAGGACGTATCGAACGTGGTACTGTTAAAGTTGGTGACGAAGTTGAAATCGTTGGTATCAAAGAAGAAACTAAAAAAGCTGTTGTTACTGGTATCGAAATGTTCCGTAAAACACTTACTGAAGGTCTTGCTGGTGATAACGTCGGTGCACTTCTCCGTGGTATTCAACGTGACGAAATCGAACGTGGTCAAGTTATTGCTAAACCAGGTTCAATCACTCCACACAAACTTTTCGAAGGTGAAGTTTACGTATTGAGCAAAGAAGAAGGCGGACGTCACACTCCATTCTTCGACAACTACCGTCCTCAATTCTACTTCCACACAACTGACGTTACTGGTTCAGTTAAACTTCCAGAAGGAACTGAAATGGTAATGCCTGGTGACAACGTGCATATCGACGTTGAATTGATCCACCCAGTTGCGATCGAACAAGGTACTACTTTCTCTATCCGTGAAGGTGGACGTACTGTTGGTTCAGGTATCGTTGCTGAAATCAAAGCTTAATTATAAATCTAAGCAAATTGGAGCTGTCATTTATGACAGTTCTTTTTTTTTTAATTTTCTTAAAATAAAAACCCCCAAAAGGGGAGTTTTTTAAATTTCTGATTTTGTAAATACACCGCGGTCAACAAGTGCATCCATTTGGAAGTAAAATTTATTTTGAATCATTTCACTCGCATTTTTAAAAATATCAACATTTCGTAAACCGGATTTATCAGTAACTGAAAGTTTAAAACCACTTAAATATGGATTAACAATAATTTTTAATAAAAATCCTTCGTTTGAATTTGGAACTTCTTCAAGAAGTCTTTTAAATTCAAAATTACCAATTTTAGTTTGAATAAAAGTTGTATCTTTTAAAGTGAATTTTTTAACAGTAGGCGCAAGTTGATAAACATATTTGCTACCTTCCAAATGTTTTTCGGTGATAAATGCCATTGTGAGTCTCCTAAATAAATTGTTTATTTTTTTAAAATAGAACTAAGTTTTTCAACGAAGAGATTAACTTCATCAATTGTATTCATTTCTGAAAAAGAAATACGTATGTTTTCTTTTAGTTTTTCAGAATTTTTCCCGTAAACAGCTTCAAGAACATGGGAAGGTTCGATTGTACCGGCTGTACAAGCAGAACCAGTTGAGATTGCGAAACCAGCTAAATCAAGCTTGGTCAAGAGCAAATCATGATTTTCATTCGGAAAAGCAAGATTTAGAACATGAGGCATACTTGGACCAAAATTATTTTTATAAAATGAAATCTTTTGTTCTTCTAGTTTAGTTAGTAAAGTTTCATTAAGTTTTTCAACTGCTTGATAATTTGATTCAATACTTTCAAGGGCAAGTTCTAAGGCTTTAGCTAAACCAACAAGAGAATGGAGATTTTCTGTACCAGCCCGTCTTTTTTCTTCTTGTTCTCCTCCATGAATCAAAGCATCAAAATGTAGCTTTTCGTTATAGTACAAGAAGCCGACCCCTTTTGGTCCATGAAATTTGTGCGCTGATGCTGAGAGGAAATCAGCCGAAACATCCAGAGGATGCACTGAAATTTTTCCCATTACTTGAGTAGCATCAACATGAAAAACGGCTTGATGTTGCTTCAAGAGCTCTCCGACTTCCTTTACTGGAAGAAGTTGGCCTGTTTCATTATTAGCCCACATCATGCTGACTAAAATTGTATCAGGGCGCAAGTTTTCTTCTATAAGTGAAGCTGGGAATGTTCCGTCCGCTTTTGGTTTTACAAAGCTAACATCAAATCCATAACGGTCATGAAGATATTGAACAGTATTTAGAACAGAAGGATGTTCAATAGCTGTTGTGATGATATGATTTCCTTTATCTTTATTAGCCAGTGCATAACCAATTAAGGCTTGGTTATTTGCTTCGCTAGCACCAGAAGTAAAAATGATATTGCGACTTGGAACTTCTAGAGCATTTGCCACAGTTTCACGGGCTTTACGAACAATCTGACTTGAAGCACGTCCGAGACTGTGAATGCTAGAGGGGTTTCCAAAATTAGCGGATAAACTTTCTGAGATTGCGGTGATAACATCAGGAAGTAGAGGTGTTGTAGCAGCGTTATCTAAATATATAATTTGATTTTCCTACCTTTCATAGTAATTGCTGGATATTTTATAAGGAAATGATTTAATTCCATCAGGATTAAAAGTCCCCTTATCTGTAAGCTCTATTTTACCATTTTTTTATTCTTTTTATATGAAAAGCAATGAGATATTCTTTAAATATCTTATAATCTTATTCAGATCAATTAATGTGATTTATTGATGGTATATTTCTAATAATAATTATATAATATTCTTAGGGAGGTTTTATTATGGTGGAAGAATATAAAAATATCTTAGTTGCAGTAGATGGTTCAGAACAAGCTTATGATGCCCTTCGTGAAGCGGTTGACACAGCAAAATTAAATCATTCACATCTGAAAATATTGTATGTTTTAAATGATAAGTTAGCAAATATTCCAGTGCATTTAGACACAATGACTTTGTATAAAAGTGTACAAGAGCATTCTGATTATGTTGTAGAGCAAGTTCAAGAATATCTTAAAGGCACAGAAGTTGATTTTGAGATTGTACGTTTAACTGGCAGCCCTAAAAGAGAAATTATTAATTATGCAAACGAAAATAATATCGATTTAGTTGTAATTGGGTCAACTGGTCTTGATGCGATTGATCGTTTTATCATTGGTTCAACAACACAGTATATTGTTAACCATGCCTCTTGCAACGTAATGATTATTAAATAAAGAAAAGAAAAAGTCATCAATTGAGATGACTTTTATTTTATAAATTAATATATCAAAAATAAAAATACCAACTTAGTGTTGGTATTTTTCAATTGCTTAAAGTGTCTCTATAAGAATTACTTTAATCTTGAGGTTTTTCATGTTCAAAAAGTGGAGAAACTGGACGTCCTTCGTGGATACGAAGAATAGCACTGGCTAAGTATTCAGCTGCACTCAAATATTTTACATTTAAAGGTTTGCGATGGTTTGTCACAACAGAATCTGTGACCAAAATTTCTTTGATATCTACTTTTTCAAGAACATCAGCGGCTCCGCTAGTAAATAATCCGTGGCTGGCAACTGCATAAATTTCACTTGCTCCTGCTTCGCGTACAACATTTGCAGCGTTGGCAAAAGTGACCCCGGTGTTCAAAATATCATCGATAAGAATAACTTTTTTACCTGAAACATTACCGATAACATATCCGTTTTCACGGTTTTTGTCATCATCTTCATAGTCAACAATGGCAATTGCTGACTCTAAGTATTCAGCAAGTGAGCGTGCACGTTTAATCCCAGAATTTTTTGGTGCAACAACAATCACGTCATCACCAAATAATCCACTCTTACGGTAGTAGTCAGCAAAAAGTGGGACAGTAAACAAGTTGTCTACAGGGATATCAAAGAAACCTTGTACTTGGACAGCGTGAATATCGAGGGTTAATAAGCGGTCAGCTCCAGCTTTAACAATCATATCAGCAACTAATTTAGCTGTGATTGGTTCACGAGAAGTCGCAGTACGGTCTTGACGAGCATATCCAAAGTATGGGATAACAACATTAATTGTACGAGCAGAAGCACGTTTACATGCGTCAATCATGATTAGTAATTCCCAAAGGTGATCGTTAACAGGGCAGCTTGTTGATTGAACAATAAAGATGTCTTGACTACGGACACTTTCTTCCATGTTAATCATAATTTCACCGTCGGAAAACTGTTTTGAAGAAAGTTTTCCTAGAGGAACTCCTGTAAACTGGCTAATTTTCTCAGCAAGACCAGGGTTTGAGTTTAAGGCAAAAAGCTTTAAGTGTGAATCAGAGTAAACCACGATTTCTCTCCATTTTCTTTTATGAAATAATATAGTTCTATTTTAGCAAAATAATAGTGATTTTCATAGTCTATATCTGTAAATATCTTTATGAATTAATCTGAAAATAAAATTTGAGAGTATTTTGAATAATTCTTTCAAGCAAAAAATTATTTCACAAACTTAAAATTCTAATAAATTTAAAAAGCGCTTTAATGCTTGATGTATAAGCGATTGAAAACATTTTCAAAAAAACGAGAATGTAAAGTTTGTGAAAGTTCGTGCAAAGTCTTGCGTTTACAAAAGCGAAGTGTTACAATGGTTCTGTAAGGTTCGTGAAAGCTAAGTGTTACGAACAAATTATTTATTTTTAGGGGAATTAAAAATGAAAAAAACAAAAGTGATTTCACTTCTTGCAGTTTCAGTACTCTCAGTTTCTTTACTTGCCGCTTGTGGAAGTAATAACTCTTCAAGTAGCTCTGATAAAAAAACAGAACAATCATCAAAAGCAGAAGTTTTTGCTGGTGCAACTCAAGGAACAAACAACTTCTCTGATTTGCAAAAAGGCTTTGCTAAAAACGGAGCTTGGTTGAATGCAACTAAAGGTGATATGGATGCTTCTGGGAAAACTTTGACTGTTGAAGGTCTTTTCTTAGGTGACGGACAAGTCGCTCGTAAATTGGCAATCTACAATCAAGATAGCAGCCACAAAATTACTGACCGTTATACTTTGACAGTTGATAAAATTGAAGTGAAATCTCCTGGTTTCTATATTTCAAATGGTACTGTTAAAGGGAATGTTGATGTATTTGCAACTGGCTTCCACGGACAAACTGGTACAGGTGTTGAAGGACAAGCAACAATTGATGGTAACTTGACTTTTGCTAGCCAAGACCTTCTTGATGCTTACAATAAATTACCAGATGCTCAAAAAGTTAAAGTAACTGGTACAACTTCAGTTGTTAAAGGTGATGTTGTTTCATTCAAACCTGGTGGAATTATAGCTGGCGCTCACGGAAATGTAACTTATTCATTTGAAGGAAATGGTACAGATACAGAAACTGGGGCAACAACTGGTACTGCTGATGTTTCAGTATTGAAAAAAGCACTCGGTAAAAATGGTGCTTGGCTTGTAGCTACTAACGCTGATGTTGATGCTTCAGGTAAAGACCTTACAATTGATGGTACTTTCCTCAATGAAAAATCAGCTGTTCAACGTACACTTGCAATGATTAAACAAAATGATCAACACCAAGTCACTAAATCTTATACTTTGACAGTTAAACGCTTGATTGTTAACTCACCTGCTTTCGATCTTGAAGGTGGTAATATCAAAGGTGACGTTTATGTCGGTAAAGATGCTTCAATTATGGCACGCGACATGAAAGGGACTGATGGTCAATCAATCCAATCTGAAATCACTGGAAATCTTTACTTTGCAACTCAAGAACAACTTGATACTTACAAAGCTCTTCCAGCTGCAAACCAATTTAAAGTCTCTGGCGAAGTTGCTGTAAAAGCCGCTAACTAATGAACTAAAAATTGTCTAAAAGGCTCTCTATGAGCCTTTTTTTCTTACTTAAAATATAGTATAATGGGACATACGTGTAGTTCTATACAAAAGTGAATCTGTCAGTAAAAATGTTACTGACAGAAAATAAAAAAGTTTTTGTCAGTGAAAAATTACTGACAAGAGGTTCAGTAATGACAGATTGATTTTTGTTTAGAAAAACATAAAGCTAAAATATATTACAAAAGCAGGAGACTGGACTGTTAGAGAAAGTTCATAGCATTTCAAGTCAAGGAGAAAAACATTGGCAAAAGAAACATTTTCAATCGAATTTGCAGGTCGGACATTAACTGTTGAAACAGGTCAAGTTGCAAAACAAGCAAATGGTGCTGTTGTTGTACGTTATGGAGATACAACTGTTTTAACAGCCGCTACAATGGGTAAAATGGCTACGGGTGATTTCTTCCCACTTCAAGTGAACTATGAAGAAAAAATGTATGCTGCTGGTAAATTCCCAGGAGGTTTCAACAAACGTGAGGCGCGTCCGTCGACTGATGCGACATTGACTGCTCGTTTAATTGACCGCCCAATTCGTCCTATGTTTGCTGAAGGTTTTCGTAATGAAGTTCAAGTCATTAATACTGTTCTTTCTTATGATGAAAATGCTTCTGGTCGTGTGGCAGCAATGTTTGGCTCTTCTTTAGCGCTTGCAATTTCTGATATTCCATTTGATAGACCAATTGCAGGTGTTGAAGTTGCCTATATTGATGGAGAATATATCATCAATCCAACTGTTGCGGAAAAAGAGGCATCAAGTTTGGAGCTCTCTGTTGCGGGAAATATCAACGCAATCAATATGGTTGAATCTGGGGCCAAGGAACTTTCAGAAGAAGTGATGCTTGGTGCACTTTTGGCAGGACATAATGCTGTTAAAGAATTAATTGAATTTCAAAATGAAATTGTTGCAAAAGTTGGAAAAGAAAAAGCTGAAGTTGAACTTTTGCATGTTGATGAAGATTTAAAAGCCGAAGTGATTGCAGCTTACAATTCAGATTTGCAAAAAGCAGTTCAAATTGAAGAAAAATTGGCGCGTGAATCTGCGACAAAAGCAGTTAAAGAGGCGATAATTTCTGTTTACAGTGCAAAATATGAGAACGATGAAAATCTATCAATCATTTTGCGTGATCTTGCTGAAATTCTTGAAGGAATGGAACATGCGGAAGTTCGTCGCTTGATTACTGAAGATAAAATCCGTCCTGATGGACGTAAGATTGATGAAATTCGGCCGCTTGATGCTGAAATTGACTTTACCCCACGTAATATTACACATGGGACAGGTTTATTTACTCGTGGTCAAACCCAAGCTTTATCAACATTGACTTTGGCACCAATGAATGAAGCACAAATCATTGATGGTTTGAATGATGAATATAAAAAACGTTTTATGCATCATTATAATTTCCCACAGTATTCTGTTGGGGAAACAGGACGTTACGGGGCACCTGGACGTCGTGAAATTGGTCACGGAGCGCTCGGTGAACGAGCTTTAGAACAAGTATTGCCTTCTTTAGAGGAATTCCCTTATGCCATTCGTTTGGTCGCTGAAGTTTTAGAATCAAATGGTTCGTCATCACAAGCTTCAATCTGTGCAGGAACACTTGCACTGATGGCCGGTGGTGTACCAATCAAAGCACCAGTTGCTGGGATTGCGATGGGCTTGATTTCTGACGGAACAAATTATACTGTTTTGACAGATATTCAAGGGCTTGAAGACCATTTTGGTGATATGGACTTCAAGGTTGCGGGAACTCGTGACGGGATTACTGCACTACAAATGGATATTAAAATTTCAGGAATTACACCAGAAATTCTTGCCGAAGCTCTTGCACAAGCAAAAACTGCACGTTTCCAAATTCTTGATGTAATTGAAGCAACAATTGCACAACCTCGTGAAGAGTTAGCACCTTCAGCACCTAAAATTGATACAATTACAATTCCTGTCGATAAGATTAAAGTTGTCATCGGTAAAGGCGGCGAGCAAATCGATAAAATTATTGCTGAAACGGGCGTAAAAATTGATATTGATGACGAAGGACTTTGTTCAATTTTCTCTTCTGACCAAGCAGCGATTGATCGTGCTAAAGAAATTATTGCTGAACTTGTTCGTGAAGCAAAAGTTGGTGAAATTTACGATGCAAAAGTGGTTCGTATCGAAAGTTTTGGTGCTTTTGTAAATCTATTTGGTAAGCAAGATGCAATGGTGCATATTTCTGAAATGGCTTGGGCTCGGACAGAAAATGTTGAAGATGTTGTGAAATTAGGTGACACTGTCAAAGTTAAAATCATGAAAATTGATGACAAGGGTCGCGTAGATGCATCAATGCGTGCTTTAGTTGAGAAACCAGAAGGTTATGTTGAACCTGAGCGTAAACCAAGAGAACGCCGTGAAAATGGTGACCGTCGCAAAGGTAACGGAAATAGTAACCGTGGTAATGGTTTTGACCGTCGTAATAATGACCGTAATAATCAGGGAAATAAAGTTGGAAACCACAGTTTTGAGCTCCGTGAACGTAAATCACATATTGATGAAGAGTTTCCAGAACTCTCAACTAAAAAACCAGAATAAGCTCAATCATAAAATGGAAAAGCTGTAAAAATAGACCTTGAAATAAAATAAAATTTACTGATTAAAATGCTAGCCTATCCAGAAGTCATAGATGGCTAATGGATAGATGATAACCGAAATGTGATTATTCATGCTTGGATTTCTGTCAGTAAATTATTTGTTTATTTAGCTTGTAAATAATCACTGACAGGTCTGTCAGCAAAAAAATATGTCAAATTATAATTTCAATCCAGAACTAGATGAACGTTTGCGAGTTTCATTAGCAAATCCAGGCTCATTTATGGAAGACCTCTCATTGGTCTATGCTTTTCATCAATTTCCAGTATTGGCACCAAAATCAGTTTTCTTTGTTCCGATTGAAGACCATAAGGCACTACCTGTTTTTACAACAGAAGAAGAACTTGAAGTTTTCCTGTCAGAACTGACAGACTTTGAGACGGAATGGGAATTGCACTCATTAATTGAAATTTTAGACCAATTAATGGAAACGGATATTGATATTTTAGCAATCAATCCTAAATTACCTCAAGATGAAGATAAAGGCAACACCGTTTACTTTGGGACACCAGAATTAATGCAATTTTTAGTTCATTATACTGAAATTTTGAATAAAGTTTTTAGTCCGGAAAATCTTGAGGCTGAACAAAGAGAAAAATATTATTTCGTTCCAGCTTTCGTCACAACAAGTGGTCAGAGAACTTTCCCTAATCTAATCAATCAGGACAATGAAGAATATCTTCCTTTGTTTGATAATTTAGATAGTTTGGCTAAATGGCACAATGAAGCCTACTTTAGTCAAGCCTTTAAGGAAAATAATGGACAAGTTCTACTTTTAAAAATTGATGAATTATTAAATGGAGAAGATGAAGCCATAAATGACTTAGGAAAAAGCCTAGGAATTACTGTAAATCCTTTGGACTACTCACAAGAAGAAGTTCAAAATTCAATGGTCACTTGGGAAGAATTAACAAGAGATTAAATCAATTGAAAGCTTGATTTAGTCAATTACACGTTTTTGAATCAACAAGGCCCACAATGCTTATGGTATAATTTACTATAAGTATTTTTTAACGAAGTAGGAAAAAATGAACGAAAAAAAGAAAGGTTTTTGGTCTGAAGCAATTCGAGTGACCAAAGAAAATGATCCGGCAGCTAGAACTGCCCTGGAAGTCTTTTTGACCTATCCAGGAGTAAAAGCTCTTGCAGCTCACCGAATTTCACATTTTCTTTGGCGTCATCATTTGAAACTTTTGGCTCGGATGCACTCACAATTTTGGCGATTTTGGACTCAAATTGAAATTCATCCAGGAGCAGAAATTGCCCATGGAGTCTTTATTGACCATGGTTCTGGATTAGTTATTGGTGAAACTGCCATTGTTGAAAAGGACGTCAAGCTTTATCATGGAGTTACCTTGGGGGGGACAGGAAAAGATAAAGGGAAACGTCATCCAACAATTAGACAAGGGGCATTAATTTCTGCCCATTCTCAACTTTTAGGTCCTATTGAAGTTGGAGAAAATGCAAAAGTAGGGGCGAGTGCTGTTGTGGTAACAGATGTTCCGCCAGAAGTAACTGTTGTTGGAATACCTGCAAAAGTTGTTCGAGTTAAAGGTAAAAAAGATGTCGAGCGCATCACAAGCCTTGAAGAAAAAAGAGAAGCAAGCTATCATTCATCACATTTGTGAGGAGAAATGAGAAGTGAAAAAGAGAAAAGTAGCCATTTATGAGGGACATTTACTTGCAACTTTAAAATCATTTACGGATGCTGTTATGTCTATCATTGCAACGATTATGGTTTTAGAAATTCCTTTACCAAAACTTATTGGCAATAATCAGTATGATTTTCGTGAAACAAGCAGCTCACTCATTATTTTCTTTGTGAGTTTTCTGGTTGTTGTTTCTTATTATTTTCAATTTAGTAAGTTCTTTGGACGCATAAAGAAAATAAGTGGTTGGCAGATTTTTGCTTATACAATTTTTCTCATGCTTGTCTCACTTTTTCCCTTTATGACCCAAATTGATAATGGAATTCATCCCGCATACTTCACAATCATCTATGTTTTATATATTATTGTGACCTCACGGTTTGCTTCTTTGATTATCAAATATACTTACCGCCTGAATGAAATAATAATCAGCAGGCATCAGTCACGTAAAACTTTGGATTTGATTGTGATGTCTGCACTTGCTATTGTGATTTCGAGTATTGGATATCCTGCTTATACGGGGATTCCATTGCTCTATTTACCAATACGTTCTCTTATCACCTCTATTGTTTATGATGAAGATTAAGAAGGAAATAGAATGAAAATATATAATACTTATAGTCGACAGCTAGAAGATTTTCAGCCGATTGAACCTGGAAAAGTAAAAATGTATGTCTGCGGACCGACCGTTTATAATTACATCCATGTGGGAAATGCTCGTTCTGTTGTTGCTTTTGATTTGGTTAGAAAATATTTGGAATTTCGAGGATTTGAAGTTCAATATATCTCTAATTTCACAGATGTCGATGATAAAATTATCAACGGTGCAAAAGCTGCAAACATGACTACGACAGATTTTTCTGAACGTTATATTGCTGCTTTTTATGAAGATACTGATGCTTTAAATGTTAAAAGAGCCAGCCAAAATCCGAAAGCAACAGAATTCATCGAAGCGATGATTGAGTTTATTCAAGAACTAGTGGATAAAGAATTTGCTTATGTTTCTCAAGGAGACGTTTATTTCCGTGTATCTAAATCTAAAGATTACGCTAAATTAGCAAATAAAAATCTTGCAGATTTACTTGCAGGGGCTTCTGGACGTACGGATGAAGAAACAAAACTTAAAGAATCACCAGCCGATTTTGCTCTTTGGAAATCCGCAAAAGCTGATGAAGTTTCTTGGCAAGCTCCTTGGGGAGCTGGCCGTCCAGGCTGGCATATTGAATGTTCAGTCATGTCAACTTCACTATTAGGCGAAACAATTGACATTCATGGTGGAGGAGCAGATTTAGAATTTCCACACCATACAAATGAAATTGCACAATCTGAAGCAAAAACTGGGCAAAAGTTTGTTAATTATTGGATGCACAATGGATTCGTAAATGTCGATGGTGAAAAAATGTCTAAATCACTAGGCAATTTCACAACTGTTCATGAACTCCTTCAAGTAGTTAATCCACAAATTTTACGTTTCTTTTTAGCAACTACTCATTATAGAAGACCAGTCAATTTTACTGATGATGCACTGACAGAAGCTGAAAATAATATCAAAAAAATTGAAAATGCTTATCGTCATTTGGATGAGCAAGCTGAGTCTAATTTGTCAGCACTTACGACTTTCAGAAATGATTTTGTTGCTGCCATGGATGAAGATTTCAATATTGCCAATGGAATGACTGTTTTTTATGACTTTGTTTCTTGGGTTAATAAAGGAAACGGTGGGCCTGAGGTCAAAGAATTTTTTGACCAAGTTTTAGAAATTTTAGGGATTAAATTTAAATTTGAGCAAAGTTTGGACAGCGAAATTGAAGCCATGATTGAAGCAAGACAATTGGCACGAGAAGTCCGTGATTTTGCGAAGTCAGATGAAATTCGTGACGCTTTGAAAGCTCAAGGGATTGTTCTTGAAGATACAAAAGACGGGGTACGGTGGCATCGTGAATAAGCAACAAGCAGAACTTTTGAATGGTATTGCATTGGCCTATATTGGGGATGCGATTTATGAGGTCTTTGTGCGTGAGTACTTATTAGATAAAGGCCTGACAAAGCCCGCCATGCTTCAAAAAAATGCAACGAAATTTGTGTCAGCTAAAGCACAAGCAAAAATTATTTCTGCAATGGATGAAGTTGATTTTTTGACTGAATATGAATTGACTTATTTTAAAAGAGGGCGCAATGCTCATTCTAAAACGACGGCCAAAAATACCGATGTTGTTACTTACAGAATATCAACAGGTTTTGAAGCTGTTGTTGGAATTCTCCATTTAACGCAACAAAAAGAGCGACTTCAAGAATTTTGGGATTTTTCCCTTAAAACAATTGAAGCAGATCTGGTTTAAAGTTTATTAATTACAAAGATCAAAGTATTAAGCAAATTATTTTAAAAAAAGAAAAAAATCCGCTAGAATAGGTATGCTAAGATACAAAGAAAAAAATCAGCGGAAAGAAGAAGAGATGTATAGAGTAGTTACAATGTACGGCACCGATGAACCATGGTGGTTCTTCGACGGCTGGAAAGAAGATATAGTTTCAGTAGATGAGTTTGATGATTTTTATAAAGCTTTAAAATATTATAAAAAAGAATGGTTTGAAATGGCTGAGAATTTTAAAGAATTCACTAGCAAGTCTGGCTTGCAAACAGCATTTTGGAAAAACGGAGATGAAGAATGGTGTGAAGACTGTGTAGGTTATTTACAGCGCTATCACAGCATTGCTTTGTTGGAAGACTGGCATGCGATTCCGCTTGAGAAAAAGCGCTCAGGTTATAGTAAAAAATCTGGAGAACTCCCAGAACGTTTCTGTTCCATGAAAACTGAAAATTAAAAAATGAGAAAGTTTACTGACTGAGTAAGCTTTCTTTTGTTCTGATAGAATAATCGTAAGCATTTCATTGGTAAGAAACTTGAAATTATATTATAATTATTTTATAATATAAATCTAATGTTAGGAGGCGCTATGAAGAAACCGTTAATTATATTAGATGGATTTTTAATATTACTTATCGCAGTTCTTGGACTGGCATTATTTCATAATGTTCAGGAACAATCTAAAGAGCATTCACTATCGAATTCAACAGCAAGCACACAAAATTCGACTGAAAATAAAACAAAAACAAATAATACAGGAATCAAAATAAACACCAAAGAAATCAAAAAAGAAAATTTTATGACACTATCAGGTCTTTGGAAGAATAGCTCAATTGCTAAGAAAACTAAAACTCTTGTTATTTCAGGTCCTTCGGCAACTTTTGAGGGTCAACAATATGACTTAACTTTGGAAGGAGTGAGTTCAGAAAATGAGCTACCTTATTTGAAGTTGATAGGTGAAGGAATTAACTCAGGGAAGTTTCTAGGCATCTATCCACAAGGTAGTGCTATTCCAGTAAGATTAGCTAATGGTAAAATTGATTACGCAGGTCAATATGATCCTACTGACAAGAAGAAAGATCGTATCATTCTTTTTAATGATTATATGTCTGCTCAAGATATCATTGAGCAAGTTTTATACCGTGAATTGGAAGAAATCTTTTAAAAACAGTCTAAGATTTAAAATGATAAGAAAATAGTCTTGAAAAAATGTTTAAAATGAGTTAAAATATCATTATCTTAGATAAGAACTCGATGGTCAAAGCTCGGGAAAATATGACAAGAGACTTTTAAAAGTTACTGACAGAAAAATCAATTGTGATTATTTTCTGTCAGTAACTGATGAGAGGATTTTTTGACATATTTTTCACAGCTTTGGCTTTTTTATTTGCAAAATATTTACTGACAGCTTTTAATAAGGCTTATTAAGGGCTATAAAAGCTGTCAGTAAAAGAATGATTAATAACTCTGTCAGTATTTTGCAAGAACTTTTATCAAAATATAAAGAAAGGCGAATTTAAAAAATTCGTAGTAAAAAATGAATTTTCAAGAAAATTATGATGTTGTTGTCATTGGAGGAGGACATGCAGGGGTTGAAGCTTCACTAGCAGCTGCACGGATGGGCTCTAAAACATTACTCATGACGATTAATCTTAATATGGTTGCCTTTATGCCATGTAATCCATCAATTGGTGGCTCAGCTAAAGGAATTGTTGTCAGAGAAATTGATGCGCTCGGTGGTGAAATGGGTCGCAACATTGATAAGACTTATATTCAAATGAAAATGCTTAATACCGGAAAAGGTCCAGCAGTTCGAGCTCTTCGTGCTCAAGCCGATAAAGATGAATATGCCGATTCAATGAAGAATACAGTTTCTGACCAAGAAAATTTGACACTCCGTCAAGGAATGGTTGAAGAACTTATTCTTGATGAAGAAAAGAAAAAAGTCATCGGAATCAAGACTTCGACAGGAACTAAATATGGTGCTAAGGCAGTAATTATCACTACAGGAACAGCTTTGCGTGGTGAAATTATTATTGGAGAACTTAAATATTCTTCAGGACCCAATAACTCTCTTTCATCAATTGGTCTAGCAGATAATTTACGTGAAATTGGATTTGAAATTGGTCGTTTTAAAACCGGAACTCCTCCACGCGTTTTGGCAAGTTCTATTGATTACGACAAAACAGAAATTCAACCAGGTGATGAAGCGCCTAATCATTTTAGTTTTATGAGCTCTGATGAAAATTATCTAAAAGATCAAATTCCATGCTGGCTCACTTATACTACTGAGAATAGTCATACTATTTTGCGTGGTAATTTACACCGAGCACCACTCTTTTCAGGAATTGTTAAAGGAGTAGGGCCACGTTACTGTCCTTCAATAGAAGATAAAATCACTCGCTTTGCTGACAAACCTCGTCATCAACTCTTCCTTGAACCAGAAGGACGAAATACAGAAGAAGTCTATATCGGTGGACTTTCAACTTCAATGCCTGAAGATGTCCAATTTGATTTAGTTAAATCAATTCCAGGACTTGAAAATGCTCAAATGATGCGTCCGGGTTATGCTATAGAATACGATGTGGTGATGCCTCATCAACTCCGTCCAACACTTGAAACAAAATTGGTTTCTGGACTATTTACAGCGGGACAAACCAACGGGACCTCAGGCTATGAAGAAGCAGCAGGGCAAGGCTTAGTAGCTGGAATAAATGCAGCACTTAAAGTTCAAGGAAAGTCTGAATTTATCTTAAAACGTAGTGAAGCCTATATTGGGGTAATGATTGATGATTTGGTAACTAAGGGAACGCTGGAACCATATCGTCTTTTGACATCACGTGCAGAATACCGTTTAATTCTTCGCCATGATAATGCTGACCGCCGTTTGACTGAAATTGGCCGTCAAGTGGGCCTTGTTTCAGATGAGCAATGGGAACATTACCAAGCAAAAATGGCTCAATTTGACCGTGAAATGAAACGATTGAATTCAGAAAAACTCAAACCTTTGCCTGACACACAAGAAAAATTAGGAAAATTGGGCTTTGGACCAATTAAAGATGCGCTGACAGGTGCAGAATTTTTGAAACGACCTGAAGTTCACTACAATGAAGTCATCGATTTTATCGGACAAGCACCAGAAAAGATTGACCGTACTGTCATTGAATTGATTGAAACTGAAATTACTTATGAAGGCTACATCAAAAAAGCAATGGACCAAGTGGACAAAATGCATCGCTTGGAAGCGAAACGAATTCCTAAAAATATGGATTGGGATAAGCTTGACTCAATTGCTACTGAAGCCCGTCAAAAATTCAAAAAAATAAATCCAGAAACGCTGGGACAAGCGAGTCGGATTTCAGGGGTAAATCCTGCTGACATCAGTATTCTCATGGTTTACCTTGAAGGAAAATAATTAAAAATTAAAATTTTACTGACAAAAAGTTACTGACAGAAAATTTTTGGGAGAGTCCTTGTGTTTTGGCATTGAGGAAGCAACTTAAAATTTTCGTCAGTAACTTTTTTTCTTGTGGAATACTTTAAAAGTTGATAAAATAGGCTTAAAGAAGGAATGAGGGAAATAGATGACAGAAATAAAAAATATTATTTTTGATTGGGACAATACACTCTTCCCTTTTAAAGAAAAATATTGGGAATTAGCTCACCGCCAACTTTTTTCAGAACAATTAGGACCATTTACTGACCAAGAGCTCAACCGTTTCATGGAGAAATACCATGAATTTGATGAATTGCTTTGGCCACAAGTCCATCAAAGAAAAATGACGATTGAAGAGCTAAGAGAAGAAAGATTAAGTTTGACTATCGAATATTTTGATTTGAAAGTCGATGAAAATTATCTTACAGGCTTTTTCAAAAAATTCTTGAATAGATTGTTTGAATTGATAGAGCCTGATGAACAACTCATCCAAAATCTAAAAAACCTTTCCAAAAACTACAAACTTGCCCTATTAAGTAATGGGGGTCATGTGGAGCAGAGAGAAAAATTACGTCGTTCTCAAGTTGAAAAATTATTTTCGGTTTACATCTCTGGTGAAACAGGCTATCTGAAACCAGATGCGCGTGCCTTTAAAAACGTGCTCACCAAAGAAAATTTCCAAACGTCTGAGACTTTAATGGTTGGAGATCTTATCGAACATGACATCAAACCCGCCCAAGAGTTGGGAATGAAGACAGCATATATTGGACCTGAAAAAGAAACGATTGCTGATTATGAATTTACAAACATTCAAGATTTTTTTGATTCATTTATAGAAAAAAACGGTGATTAACCGTTTTTTATTATTGGACTAGTTTTAAAGAGTCAGCAGCTAAATAAAGTCTGTCAATAGGCTTGTTAGACAACCGATAAATTCCATTTTTGTTAAAAGTAATCTTTTTTTCTTCAAAAGTTTCGTTATAACTTTCAAGGTAAAATGTAAAATCACCAACAAGATTACCAGTAATAACAAGAGCTATGTCATTTGAACCACGTAAAACCTTTAGCCAACTATTAGAATTTAAAATATATTGGATGCCTGCTTCGTCATCAAAAGATAGAATATGTGAAAATTGAGTAGAGGGACAAGTTGTTTTATGATTTTCGACCATTTCCTCAAAAATCGAAATTTCATCATATTCAATCAGCTGGTCAAGAACTTCACTGACCAATTGGGCAGTTAACAAACGGTCACTTGCAGGAATAATTGAATGTTCATTTTCGTTATTTGAACCATCAGTAATATAAAGCTCATGCATTAAACCCATGGCATACATTCTTTTCCGATGAATTGACCAGTTTTTTGTTTTTTTGATATCTTCAGTAAGATGAGTTAAATCTAGTGGAGTCATAGATAATCCTTTCTATTTTTAATTTGATGCTGATGACACTTGAAAAAGTCGTAGAGAATTGTCATCCATCACTTGATAGGTTTTGAGTTGATTGGGAGTTTCTGTAGCACTGGTATTAAAAATTGTAATGAGTTGAATATCTGACATTTTATTCTCCTTTCGATAATTTTAGTTTATTATAATTATTTTATCATTTTATTTTCATTTTATTGAATGATATGGTGTTTGAAATTATAGAAAAAATGCTGAATTGACAAGACTAAAGCCATATTCTAAAATTGTATTCTATAAGTGTCAAAAAATTAGAATTATAACCAGAATTAGAGATAAATTTCACTATAAATAATAAAAAAAATTAGGACTTGACAAGTCTTTAAATAATTGATAGAATAATAGAGTTGAAAAGCAGAAGCACCCGCTTCTCGCCTTAGAGGTTATAGCCCTGGGCAAACGAATGGAATTATTCAAAAACGAATGTTTTCATGAGCGGGGCGAGATTGTCGTTCCGCTTTTGTTTTTCTTTAAAAAAGAAGTTGCCTAAATCTTAGTCAACTTTCACATCATATTAGAAGGAGAACGAACATAGCTAAACAAGACAATAGAAAACCTATGATGAACGGTGCAATCCGTGCTCGTGAGGTTCGTCTCATTGGCGCTGAGGGTGAACAATTAGGTGTCACACCAACGTCTGAGGCGCTAATGCAAGCTGAAAATCTTAACATGGACTTGGTTTTAATTTCAAACCAAGAACCACCTGTTGCAAAAATCATGGATTATACAAAATTCATGTTTGAGCAAAAGAAAAAACAAAAAGAAGCAAAGAAAAAACAAGCTGTTGTTTCTGTAAAAGAAGTCCGTTTGTCACCAGTAATTGACCAAAACGACTTTGATACAAAGCTTCGTCAAGCCATCAAGTTTCTTGAAAAAGGCGATAAAGTTAAGGTTTCAATCCGATTTAAAGGTCGGATGATTACTCACCAAGATGTGGGTCGTCAAGTAATGGACAAGTTCGCGCAAGCAACAAAAGAAGTTGCTGTTGTTGAACAAAGAGCCAAAATGGATGGTCGTCAAATGTTCTTGCAACTTGCACCTATTAAAAAATAGGTCTTAACAAGACAACCATCTGAAAGGTTAACCTTTCACCTCTCTATTCATTGAAAACGAATGTTTAAAATGAATAGAGGTGCAGAATAATTTTTTCTGCCAACTGATATAAATTAAGGAGAATTACAATGCCAAAACAAAAAACTCACCGCGCATCTGCTAAACGTTTCAAACGTACAGGTAACGGCGGTCTTAAACGCTTCCGTGCTTACACTTCTCACCGTTTCCACGGTAAAACTGTAAAACAACGTCGTCAACTTCGTAAATCTTCTATGGTTTCTAAAGGGGACTTCAAACGTATCCGTCGTATGGTTGCGACAATGCGTTAAGCGAACATTGTTCGCTGCATTGGAGCAATCCTCGCAGGAGCGTAAGCGACTAAGAGGGACAATGAAATAAGTCATCTAATTTTCTTGCTCCAACTCAATAAAAAAATAAATTTGTCATTATGACAAAATTGAAATCTACTAAGAATTAAAGGAGAACACACATGGCACGTGTTAAAGGTAGCGTTGCAACTCGCAAACGCCGTAAACGTATTTTAAAGCTCGCTAAAGGTTACTACGGAGCTAAACATAAACTCTTCAAGACTGCTAAAGAGCAAGTCATGAATTCATACTACTACGCATTCCGCGATCGTCGTCAAAAGAAACGCGACTTCCGTAAATTATGGATTGCACGTATCAACGCAGCTGCACGTATGAATGGTCTTTCATACAGCAAATTGATGCACGGTTTGAAATTAGCTGATATCGAAGTAAACCGTAAAATGCTTGCTGACATCGCAATCGCTGATGCTGCTGCATTTACTGCACTTGCTGAAGAAGCAAAAAAAGCTTTGGCTAAATAATTATCTTAAAAAATCTGCTGGTTTTCTAGCAGATTTTTTATATTTTAAGCAGACACTCTCTTAATTATGACATTAGGGGAGTGTTTTTTTATTCCGAATATACTAAATTGTTGCAAAAATTAATAAAAAAGAATATAATACCGTAAGTCCTTGTTTTGAAACAAAAGTAATTTGTTTTCAATAAAAGATATTGAGTATAAATAAGAATACAGAATGGAGGTAAATGTGGAAAGTGAAAATATTTTGGAAGCAAAACAAGTGAGTGTTGCCTTTCGGATTGCTGGTAAATTTCAAAAAGCAATTTATGATATTGATTTAAGTCTTAGACGTGGTGAAGTTTTAGCCATTGTTGGGGAATCAGGTTCTGGGAAATCAACTTTGGCAACTGCTGTTATGGGATTACACAACCCAAATCAAACTCAAATTACAGGCTCCATTTTATTGGATGAGGAAGAAGTGATTGGTAAAACGGGTGACTCCATGGCAAGTATTCGAGGAAGTAAAGTTGGAATGATTTTTCAAAATCCACTCACTGCGCTTAATCCATTGATGAAAATTGGGCAGCAAATCAAGGAAATGCTGGCCGTGCATGATGTTTATCCAGAAAATCAGTATGAAAGTAGAATCTTTCAACTTTTAGAACAAGTAGGAATTCCAAATCCTAAAAGAGTCGTTAATCAATTTCCCCACCAACTTTCAGGCGGGATGAGACAAAGAGTAATGATTGCAATAGCCATTGCCAATGACCCAGATTTGATTATTGCTGATGAGCCAACGACTGCTTTAGACGTTACCATTCAAGCTCAGATTTTAGACTTGATTTTAGAAATACAAAAGAAGAAGAATGCTGGGGTTATTCTAATTACTCATGATTTAGGGGTTGTTGCTGAAGTTGCTGATACAGTGGCGGTGATGTATGCCGGACAACTCGTCGAAAAAGCTTCTGTTGAAGAGCTTTTTCAAAATCCCAAACATCCATACACCCGGTCACTTTTGCGTTCAAATCCATCTGCCGAAACAGTTTCGGATGATTTATATGTGATTCCAGGGTCTGTGCCTTCTCTGTCAGAAATTGAGTATGACAAAGATTTATTTCTCGCTCGAGTGCCTTGGATGAAAGAAGAAGCTCAAAAAGTAATTTCGGAAAAAATGACTGAAATTTCTTCAAATCATTTTGTTCGAGGTCAGGCTTGGAAAAAATTTGAATTTCCAGATCAAAAATTGAAAGGGGGTAAAAAGTGAGCGAAATTCTTAATTTAAAGGACTTAAAAGTTTATTATCCTATTCGATCTGGTTTCTTTAATCGAGTGACAGATAATGTTTTAGCCGTTGATGGAGTAGATTTAACGATTCATGAAGGAGAAACTGTCGGTTTAGTTGGTGAATCTGGCTCTGGAAAATCAACGATTGGCAAAACAATTGTTGGTTTAGAACAAATGACATCAGGACAATTGATTTACAAAGGACAAGATGTCAGCAAAAAAAAGATAAGAAACCAGCTCAAATACAATAAAGATGTTCAAATGATTTTTCAAGATGCATTTTCGAGTTTGAATCCACGGAAAACAATTTACGATATCATTGCGGAGCCTATTCGAAATTTTGAAAAAATAGATGCTAATACGGAAAATAAACGGATTCATGAATTATTGGATATTGTTGGACTACCTAAACAAGCTTTAGAACAGTATCCTTTCCAATTTTCTGGAGGTCAACAACAAAGAATTGGAATCGCACGGGCAGTTGCTACTAATCCTAAGTTAATTGTGGCAGATGAACCAGTTTCAGCATTAGACTTATCTGTTCAAGCTCAGGTTTTGAATTTCATGAAGCTCATTCAAAAGGACTTGGGAATTGCATTTCTTTTTATTTCTCATGATTTAGGGGTTGTCCGCCATATGACTGATAATATTGCAGTCATGCACAACGGTCGAATTGTCGAAAAAGGAACACGAAGAGATATTTTTGATGAGCCACAGCACATTTATACTAAACGACTCTTATCTGCTATCCCTTCGATTGATGTTACAAGAAGAGCGGAAAATCGGAAAAACCGTCTAAAAGTTGAACAAGACTTTGAGGATAAAAAAGCAAATTTTTATGACAAAGATGGACACGCTTTGCCCTTAAAAAAATTAAGTGAAAGTCATTGGGCTGCTTTGCCAAAAGGAGGGGAAAATGTGGAAAGTAATTATTAGACGTATTTTATTGATGATCCCTCAATTATTTATCTTGAGTATTCTTGTTTTCTTCTTTGCTAAATTGATGCCTGGTGATCCTTTTTCAGGGTTGATTGGTCCTCATACCGACCCACATGAAGTTGAAGCATTAAGACGGGCAGCAGGTTTATATGACCCTTGGTGGGAGCAGTATCTCAGGTGGCTAGGGAATGCCATACATGGGAATTTAGGAATGTCCTATAATCTCAAAGAGCCTGTGATGACTGTCATTGGACATAGAGCGATTAATACTTTTTGGATGTCACTTTTGTCAGTTATTTTAACTTACTTATTTGCTATTCCGATGTCGATAGTTGCAGCTCGAAATGAAGGAAAATGGCAAGACCAATTGTGGTTAACCTATAATTCAATTACTTTTGGTATTCCACCTTACGTATTCTATCTCTTGATTATCTTTATCTTTGGTTATAGTCTTAATTGGTTTCCGACAGGTGGGACGGTAAGTCCAGATGCGATGGGAATAATTCCTGTTTTCTTTAGTAAGATTTATCACATGATTCTTCCGGCTTTTAGTTTGGCGGTCTTTGGAACAGTTGGAATCTTTACTTACTTCCGCTCAGGAATTTTAGATGAACAAACACAAGATTATGTACGAACGGCTCGAGCCAAAGGGGTTAAGGAAAAAGTGATTTTTAGACGTCATATTTTGAGAAATGCCTCATTACCAATTGCTTCTAATTTTGGATTTGTGATTACTGGACTCTTGGGAGGAGCAATCTTTGCTGAAACAATTTTCGGCTATCCTGGCTTAGGACAACTTTTTATTACTTCAATATCTGGGCGAGATTATTCAATGATTACGGCTTTGATTTTATTAAATGGTTTTTTGGGACTTCTTGGAGCCCTCCTGTCGGATATTATCATGGCAATGGTTGACCCACGAATTCGGATTCAATAAGGAGTGAAAATGACAGAAAAAAAACACAAAAATTCTTTATCATTAGTTCACTCAATCAAAGAAGAACTAAAAAAAGATAAATTAGCGATGATTTCAACAATTTTTCTAGTTGCTGTCTTTCTAATCGTTTATATTTACTCGATGTTTTTAAAACAATCAAATTATGTTGATGTGAATATCATGGACCAATATCTGGCACCGCTGACGAATGGACATTTACTGGGAACTGATAATGGTGGACGAGATATTATCATGATGTTAATGATTTCTGCACGAAACTCTTTCAATATCGCTTTTGCAGTTACACTCATTACTTTAGTTGTAGGAAATATCTTAGGGGTAATTACGGGCTACTTTGGCGGAAGGTTTGATTTAATCTTCATGCGTTTCACTGATTTTGTCATGATTTTACCATCAATGATGATCATTATTGTTTTTGTAACTATCATCCCACGGTTTAATTCTTGGTCTTTGATTGGGATTATCAGTATCTTTAGTTGGATAGGGACAACGCGTCTGATTCGGGCAAGAACAATGACGGAAGTCAATCGAGATTATGTTCGAGCATCAAAAACTTCGGGAACCTCTGATTTTAAAATTATGTTTCGGGAAATATGGCCCAACTTGTCCACCTTAGTCATTGCTGAAGCAACGCTTGTTTTTGCTGGAAATATTGGTTTAGAAACAGGGCTTTCTTTCTTAGGTTTTGGACTTCCAGCGGGGACACCATCTTTGGGAACAATGATAAATGAAGCGACTAATCCAGAAACAATGACTGATAAGCCTTGGACTTGGGTTCCAGCAACAGTGGTCATCCTAATTGTGGTGCTTGCTATTATCTTTATCGGAAATGCACTAAGACGAGTGGCTGACCAAAGACAAGCTACAAGATAAACAACATTCAAGAGTGATAAAAATGTTTATCTATTAAAAATGGATATGATAAATTAAATATTATATTGAAGCAAGCAAGAAATAAAAAGAAATTATTGGAGAAACTAAGATGAACAAATTAAAAGTAACTTTATTGGCAAGTAGTGTAGTTTTAGCAGCTACACTCCTAAGTGCTTGTGGTTCTAATCAAAGCTCAAGTACAAGTACAAAAAAATTAAAAGCGGGGAACTTTGACGTTGCTTATCAAAATCCAGACAAGGCAATCAAAGGTGGAAATTTAAAAGTCGCATATCAAAGTGATTCTCCAATGAAAGCACAATGGTTATCGGGACTTTCTAATGATGCAACTTTTGCTACAATGTCTGGTCCTGGTGGAGGTCAAGATGGTTTGTTCTTCACAGACAGTGGATTCAAATTTATTAAGGGAGGAGCTGCCGATGTTGATCTAGATAAAGAGTCTAAAACGGCAACGATTACCCTTCGTAAAGATTTGAAATGGTCTGATGGTTCAGAAGTAACGGCTAAAGATTATGAATTTACCTATGAAACGATTGCTAATCCTGCTTATGGTTCCGACCGTTGGACTGATTCTCTGGCAAATATTGTTGGCTTGAGTGATTATCATACGGGTAAAGCTAAAACAATCTCAGGGATCACTTTCCCTGATGGTGAAAATGGAAAAGTCATCAAGGTTCAATTTAAAGAAATGAAACCGGGGATGACTCAATCAGGAAATGGTTACTTCCTTGAAACGGTAGCGCCTTATCAATATTTGAAAGATGTCGCTCCTAAAGATTTGGCTTCTAGTCCAAAAACGACAACGAAACCATTAGTTACAGGGCCTTTTAAACCGGAAAATGTTGTTGCTGGTGAATCTATTAAATATGTCCCAAATCCTTACTATTGGGGTGAAAAACCAAAACTAAATTCAATTACTTATGAAGTTGTATCAACAGCAAAATCAGTCGCAGCACTTTCATCAAGTAAATATGATATTATTAACGGCATGGTTAGTAGCCAGTATAAGCAAGTGAAAAACTTAAAGGGATACAAGGTTTTAGGACAACAAGCGATGTATATTTCCTTAATGTACTATAACTTAGGGCACTATGATGCTAAAAATTCAATTAATGTCCAAGATCGTAAAACGCCATTGCAAGACCAAAATGTTCGTCAAGCCATTGGTTATGCTCGAAATGTCGCAGAAGTGGATAATAAGTTCTCAAACGGACTTTCAACTCCTGCAAATAGTTTGATTCCACCTATCTTTAAACAATTTACGAGTTCATCAGTTAAAGGATATGAAAAACAAGATCTTGATAAAGCTAATAAACTTTTGGATGAAGACGGATGGAAATTGAATAAATCTACAGGCTACCGTGAAAAAGATGGAAAAGAATTATCGCTTGTTTATGCGGCTCGTGTAGGTGATGCAAACGCTGAAACCATTGCCCAAAACTATATCCAACAATGGAAGAAAATTGGGGTAAAAGTGAGTCTTTATAACGGTAAATTGATGGAATTTAATTCTTGGGTCGACCATATGACGACTCCTCCAGGAGCAAATGACTGGGATATCACTGACGGTTCTTGGTCATTGGCATCTGAACCTTCTCAACAAGATTTGTTCTCAGCAGCAGCACCTTATAACTTTGGTCACTTTAATGATTCAGAAATTACTAAGGATTTAAATGATATTGATTCTGCCAAGTCTGAAAATCCAACTTACCGTAAAGCAGCTTTCGTTAAATATCAAGAAGATATGAATAAAAAAGCTTATGTGATTCCAACTAACTTTATGTTGAATTATACTCCTGTTAACAAACGTGTAGTTGGAATGACGCTTGATTATGGTGCAATGAATACTTGGTCAGAAATTGGTGTTTCTTCTGCTAAGTTGGCCACCAAATAGTTTTACTTAACTTTTGTTTACAAGTTTTTTTGTAAAAATACCCTCACTTTAGTTTTCGCAATTCTAAAGTCACAGAAGTTCAAATTTATGATTTGAGCTTCTTTTATTAAAAAAGGAGTTTGATATGACAAGGATTCAAGATGATTTATTCGCTACTGTTAATGCTGAATGGTTAGAAAATGCAGAAATTCCTGCAGACAAACCAAGAATTTCAGCTTTTGATGAATTAGTACTAAAAAATGAGAAAAATTTGGCTAAAGATTTAGCTGATTTATCACAAAACCTACCTACTGATAATCCAGAGTTGCTTGAAGCAATCAAATTTTATAATAAAGCAGGAGATTGGCAAACCAGAGAAAAAGCGGACTTTTCTGCCGTAAAAAATGAACTTGCTAAAGTTGAAACTTTAAATACTTTTGAAGATTTTAAAAATAATTTGACTCAACTCGTTTTCCATTCACAGGCACCTCTTCCGTTTTCTTTTAGTGTTGAACCTGATATGAAAGATGCTATTCACTATTCTCTTGGATTTTCTGGCCCGGGTTTGATTTTACCTGATACCACTTATTATAATGATGAACACCCTAGAAAAAAAGAATTACTTGATTTTTGGGCTAAAAACACAAGCGAAATTTTAAAGACATTTGATGTTGAAAATGCAGAAGAGATTGCAAAGTCTGCCCTTAAATTCGATGCTCTTTTAGTTCCATCAGCAAATACTTCTGAAGAGTGGGCAAAATATGCTGAACTTTATCATCCAATTTCTACTGACAGCTTTGTCAGTAAAGTTAAAAACCTGGATTTAAAATCTTTAATTAAAGATTTAGTAAAAACTGAACCTGATAAAGTCATTGTTTACGAAGATCGTTTTTATGAATCATTTGATTCACTTATCAATGAAGAAAATTGGTCACTCATTAAAGCTTGGATGCTGACAAAAATTGCACGTGGCGCTACTTCTTTCTTCAATGAAGACCTTAGAATTCTTGGTGGAGCTTATGGACGTTTCCTTTCAAATGTTCAAGAAGCAAGAAGTCAAGAAAAACATCAACTTGATTTGACTGAGTCTTATTTTAGCCAAGTGATTGGTTTATTCTATGGTAAAAAATATTTTGGTGAAGCTGGTAAGGCCGATGTCAAACGGATGGTCACTGCAATGATTAAAGTTTACCAAGCGCGTTTGTCTAAAAATGAGTGGCTCAGTCAAGAAACAGCTGAAAAAGCCATTGAAAAATTGGATGCTATTACTCCTTTCATTGGTTTCCCAGATAAATTGCCTGAAATTTATAGTCGTTTAAAAACAACTTCTGGCTCTCTCTATGAAGATGCCCTTAAATTCGATGAAATTTTGACTGCTCGAACTTTTGAAAAATTCTCAGAAGATGTTGATAAAACAAGCTGGCATATGCCTGCTCATATGGTCAATGCTTATTATAGTCCTGATAGTAATACAATTGTTTTTCCAGCAGCAATTTTGCAAGCTCCTTTTTACTCTCTTGAACAATCTTCATCACAAAATTACGGTGGAATCGGCACAGTTATTGCTCACGAAATTTCTCACGCTTTTGATAACAACGGTGCCCAATTCGATAAAGAAGGAAATTTGAACAAATGGTGGTTAGATGAAGATTATGAAGCTTTTGAAGAAAAGCAAAAAGAAATGATTGCACTCTTTGACGGCGTAGAAACCGAAGCTGGTCCAGCAAACGGAAAACTCATTGTGTCAGAAAATATTGCTGACCAAGGAGGAATTACAGCGGCACTGACAGCAGCTAAAGATGAGAAAGACGTTGATTTGAAAGCTTTCTTTAGTCAGTGGGCTAAGATTTGGCGCATGAAAGCAAGTAAAGAATTCCAACAAATGCTTTTGTCAATGGATTTTCATGCACCCGCTAAACTTCGTGCAAATATTCCTCCAACAAATCTCGAAGAATTTTACGATACTTTTGATGTTAAAGAAACAGATAAGATGTATCGTGCACCAGAAAATCGTCTTAAAATTTGGTAATCATTGAATTTATATTAATGATATATTTAAATTGAGTCAAATAATTTAGAAAAAGCACCTATAATCACAAAGTTATGAGTGCTTTTTCCACTTTTTGATATATTATAAAAAGAGTTATTGCTAGCACGGTTAGGATACCAGAGTATACTTCAAAGGTTTATATTTATTTTCTGATATAATTGGATTCCTAGAAGGTCAAATAAGTTGATCATCGAGTCCATTCAGAAAAACAGCAGAGGTGGTTTAATGCTAGAGAATGAATATTTTGTATTTACTGGCACCCTTACAACGATGACAAGAAAACAAGCACAATCAATCATTATAGGTTTAAAAGGGCATAATCAGAACGCTGTGACTAAAAAAACGACTAGACTAGTCACAGGCAATTTTCCGATTGATTTAATAAAAGGCTATCATCATTCGCATAAAATATCAGAGGCTAAGCAATCTAAACGAAAAGGACAACGAATAATGATAATGACTGAAAAAGAATTTATCGAATTTTTAGCTCAAACTTTTCAACTTCTCTCAAAAGGGTTATAATTATGCTTGTTATATTATTGATAGAGGAGGAATTATGAAAACTTTAGGAAAAGCTATTGCTAATAAAATTGCTTTAGTTTTGTCCCAATACTTCCAACTTCCACCAGGATATCTGATGGGAGTTATCCCCAATCATGTCCCCAATGACCCACGAGCTTACTTCGAGCAATTGAATGAAGAACAAAAAGTAGAATTGTTAAAAGTATGCCACAAATGGTCGGAAAAACGAGTTGAAAATATGCAATACTTAAACTGAAAACGTAAAAAGTTTATCATAATGATAAGCTTTTTGTATCTTGCTTAACTTATTGACCTTGGAGAGAATTCATATTCATTTCGCCCAAGATTCACTGAAAGCAACCTATTGCAAAGTTGGTTCAGTTCGTTGTCCAAGACAGTACTCAATATGTAATTGCAAAAAATTGGGAAAATCAACCAGCGTTAGATTTACATAACAAAAAGGAACGCTTGAAATCTTTTGTTAGAAATATCAGTCAATATCTTATCGAAGATTGTAAAATTAGTATGAGTTACTAATTATACCAAAGTAAAAAAATTAAACCAGCTTGCACCTTAATAGTTGTGAGCTGGTTTTTTAGTTTATTCTAAAACTTATTAATATATCTATAAATCGTTGTTCTTGACACTCCCCAAGAATCCGCAATCGACTTAATCGGCGTACCACTTTCTACCAAGGTTTTAAGAAGCTTTACGTCTTGCTCCGAAAATTTCTCAGGTCTTCCTCCAAGTCGTCCTCTTGCACGTGCAGCTTCTCTACCAGCGGCAGAACGCTCCAAAATAAGATTTCTCTCAAATTCCGCAAAAGCCGCAAACAAATGAAACATCAATTGTCCAGTCGAACTTGATTTATCCATTGTAATATTTTCTTGCAAGCTATGGAAGCTTACTCCTTTATCATTAAGTGAATTAACTATGCTAATTAAGTCCTCCATATTTCTTCCTAATCGATCTAACCGCCAAACAACAATTGTATCTCCAGAACGAGAAAATTCGATGGCGGATTTTAAACCAGGTCGATCTTTTTTACTTCCTGACAGATGGTCAGTAAATATTTTCTCACAATCATATTTTTTAAGACTATCTTTTTGTAAATCCAAATTTTGAAGTCCAGTTGAAACTCGTGCATATCCGATATTCATTTTATTCTCCTTTGTTCTAATTTATTGTATCATAACTTAAAAATATATATATAAATGAACATAGAATAAATTACGGGTTAATGAACGAGAAATGTAAATGATTTTGAGAGTTTTTATAACAAAAGAAGAGTGTCCAGAAAATGACCATTTTCTGAACGCCATATTAAAAATTTTTTGATAATTCCCAATATATAATAATATAGCTTCAATGTTAAAATTTATATGATATAATATAAGAAAATTTTTAAAAAAATAGAATGTATATAATAATGGACTTTAAAACTATGTTAAGCTATCTTGTAAGTCAAGATGATGAAATTTCTTTAAGAAATGATATTAAACATGAAGAAGTATATAAAATTTTAGAGAATAAGTTTGCTTCTATAATGCCGAAGTTTAAAACAAAAGGTTATAAGTTTAAAGATACTACTGAAGTTTTGACATTCGCTAAATTTGTATTTTTGCTACAAGAGTGGGGGTTGAAGGATATACAGTTTTATAAGAACACTAATAGTTTCTTATTTGGATATATTATACCGCAAATTAATAAAGAATTTGATTTATTGAGATTTGGGGAAAATTACAATATTAGTATAGAACTCAAAAGTAAAACAACAGTAGAAGCACAAAAGCAACAACTTTGTAAGAACTATTTTTACCTAAATTTTTTATCAACTAAAACTAGGTATATTAGTATATCCCCAGATATATCTAGTTACATAGAATATATTCCAAGTGAAAATAAGTATATCAATTTAAGTGGAACTGAAATTTGTGATATTATTATTAAACAAGAGTTTTTAGAGTATAATACAAAAGAGGTTGATAGTTTTTTTGATATAAAAAATTATTTAGTTTCTCCTTTCAATGATGTTGAAAAATTTCTTGATGATAAATATTTTTTAACACCTCACCAAGACCAGATTGTTAAAGAAATTACTGAACCAAGTGACAAAAAAACTTTTGGTATAAAAGGAAATCCAGGAACAGGAAAATCTTTGCTAGTTTACCATATATGTAAAAAATTAATGGAGAAAAATAAAAGAGTTGCTATAGTTCATGGAGCAAATCTAAATAATGGTCAACAAAGATTAGCTCTGCGTGGTTTCACAATTTTTCCTGTTAAATCGATCATAGAGGTATTAGATAATGCAGACAAATACGATTACATTGTTGTTGACGAAGCTCAACGTCTAAGACAAGACTTAGGAGAACAATATACTAAATTGGTTGATACTATTGAAAATTCTCAAACAAAATTTATTATCTCACTAGATGGAAGACAAACTTTGAATAAATATGAAATAGAAGAAAATTCCATAAAATTATTTAAATATATAAAAAATAAAGGAGTAACTTTTAGTCTTAAAGATAAGTTTAGAACTAACCCAGAAATGAGCAAATTTATCCAACTTCTATTCAAAATACCCATGTATAAAAAAATAGATTTAATTTCAAACATAGATCATAATATTATAATTAAATATTTTGATAACAGAGAATCGGGAAATGAATATATTTCCGATATGGATTCAAACTCAGATTGGGAAGTACTTAATTACACGAAGGATAGATTTAGGAAAACAGGAATTGGTAAAATGTGTGGTAATGGTTTAACATCACATAGTATTATCGGTCAAGAATTTGATAAAGTTATTATACCTTTGGATTCGAATTTTTTTTATAAAGAACAAAAAATAATTGATAGTAAAACGGGTGAAAGTAAAGTTTTTAAATTATTGGAAACGACTGATAATTTTTACCCACTTGAAAAAATGTTATATCAAAATCTTACTCGCACAAGGGGAAAAATAGAATTTGTAATTATTGGAAATCGTTCAATTTTCAATGAAATATGTGGATTGCTAGATAGTTTATAAAGTTCTGTCTCAAAGTTAAAAAAAGTGAAATCACTCGCAACAGAACAGTTTGACATTAAGTCCATTTCTTATACCCAAAAATGTATAATTCTAATCTATTTATTTTAGGAAATTATTTTTTCAAAATGATTTGGAGTGAGATACCCCAAACTTTGATGGATTCTTTTAAATAAAATTTCAAAGCGCTCACTCCAGAAATGCTAAGTTTCGGAAAAAATTTGAATTTTTCGTAAAGATATTATTTTTGGAGTGAAAATCATAAAATTCTTCTTTTAAAAACTTCCGCAAGTTTTTTAAGGAAAATAGTTACTTACGTCCAAACTCAAAAAATTTTTATAAAATTGTAGTTCATTTGACGGTAAGTCTTATTATTTAATGATACCTAGTAGTTAATAATTTGATTATATTTGTAATTACAGATATAATCAAATTATTTGGAGGTATTAATAGTATGGAAAGTAAGTTTAACGGAGATGAGTCTGGATATTATGATAATAAAGATAATTTTTATATTAATGGCTCTTTAAAATATAAAGACGATATGGAAGTTGGTCCAATTTTACAGCATGAGCATGGACATTGGTTTATTTTTATGACATCTTCACTAGGGCTCTTAATTCGTATGTGTTCAAAAATATCAATAACAGACAATAGTAAAGATTTAATTTTGGAGGGATTAAGTAAGTATTATAGAAGAATGAATGAGGAAGTTGCTACATATACTGAGATGATAACATATCTTATGATGAATGGTAGAGAACAATTTCTTCGCAAAGTTGATTATCTAAAATATAATAATAAGTCATACTATAAATACTATAAAAAATTATCTTGTAGAAATATTTTATTGAGTCAGTCAATGATTTTAACTTATGATAAAGAAAAACTTAAAAAGCTTATTGATTGTTTATTATTGTTAGGTAGAGATTCATTTAACATAGATATTTTAGCATTTGAAATAGAAAAATTAGATAGTTTAGGAGAAATACAGACGCTCATGTCTGAAGACAGGTTTAATTTTAACCCGAATAGAAGATTTAGTGAGCTAATTAAAACGCTAATATATATTGAGTCAGTTTTTATATATAATAAGAATCAGGTGCAAACTAAAAATGTTGATAGTATGGAAATAGTAGAATATATAAATATTGTTAAAAAAATGTATCCTAATAATTTATTCGTTGAATCAAAGTTAATCAGTTTTAAATTTAATAGCCTTGACAATGATTGGGGGATACCGAACTTAGATTATTCATTTCCATTTCTGGATATAAAAGGAGAAAAATACGAATATTCAGTACCCGAGTTTAAAAATAATCCTAATGAACTTCTTGATCTAACAAATATAAACAGTATTGAGTTTAAAGCAAAGGGTTCATTTATTTTTGCATCTGTATTCTTATCAGACAATAAGAATTATCTTTATACTTATGTTGATGATGAATTAAATGGTGGTTTTCTCCTTATTTTACAGGCAATATATAAAAATAAAGCTCTATTGAAGTTCGATGATTTTTATATATTTAAATATCAAAATTGGAGCATCTTATTAGACTCAATTCCTCAAATGTCTTATATTATCTCATCAAAACCATTAAGCTCAACAATGGAAGATATTATTGAGCACTTTCATGAATCAGAGTTTATGATTCATGAAATGGAAGGCTTTGACATGTTAGTTGTTAAACGGAATAAACTTTATTTATTACAACCAATTGTTAGCCAACTTTCAAAAGCATTAGTTTCAAGGTTAAAAGGTCTTAATTTTAAGTTAGTGAAGTCATTTGAAGATGAAGAACAAATTCGTAATGAAGGTAATAAATTGATAAATGGCATTACTCTAGAAAGAAAAATTAATAAAGAAGATATAATTAAAGATTTAAAAAAGAAATTAAACATTCTTTAAGTGAAAACTAAACTATTATCAAATAATTTGACTGGACTACTCTTAAATAATTAGACATAAAAAAAGCACTGTATGAATCAAACAATTCTACGGTGTTTTTTTGTTATTTCTAATGTATGGTTTATTGAAAATATGTACACATTATTTAACTTTCCAAAAAATTGGAGTTTTACCAAAAGTTCTATTTTAATGTATTATACCTCAGAAGTTTTATATATACTTAAATGTCTTTTTTGTTTTGTGTTATATCCTTTGCTTTCATTTTATCTAGTTCTTTTTTGATTCTCTTCTTTCTAGTTTGTTTTCCTCCATCATAGATAAAAGCCAAGATTAGAGGACCGAAGAATGGCATTATTATATCTTTAAAATTAAAGCCTAAAGCTCCTTGTGATAAGAAAAAGAGTACAAATCCTATAAACGTTAAAGGAAGAACCATCCCTAAATATTTATTCCCGATATACCCACAGAAAGTTTGAAAAGCTATAATTGCAACTACTAATAAAAGTTCTAATAAATTACCCATTGATACTATCCTCATATTCTCTTATGATTTCTTTAGCAGAATCCAAAGACACTTTTTCATCAATTACCATCTGCATTAGTTTAACTTTGAAAGAATCTTGATTATAATTTTTTAATTTAATTTTTTCAATAATTTTGTCAACTCTTATTCTTACAGTAGGGTAGCTCACCTCATAGTCTTTCGCTAACTGTTTAAGTGAGCCAGATGCAAGAATGAACCTTTTTAAAAATTCTTGCTCTTCCTCTTCTAAGTCTAAAAACCAATTCATATGTTCTCCTTTTTGGCCCAACTTAAATAATGTTAAATACATTTTAACATTATTTAAGTTAAAAGTAAACAATTATATAATATTTAAATTGATAATTGAAATAGTTCACAACGTTGAGGTATATAATGCTAAATAAAAATACTTACATCAACTATTATGCTTTACAAACTAGTGTTTTGTGTTATAATACTAATATGTAATGCAAGATAGTTAAGAAAAGGAGTAAAACTTGTCTCAAACAGATATTTCTAGTCAAATGCTTAAAGGAATTCTACAAGGCTGTTTGTTAATTTTAATTAATCAACGACCATATTATGGCTATGCGATCAGTCAGGAACTTTCAAAGTATGGGTTTGCTGATATTCCTAAAGGAACAATTTATCCATTGCTAACCAGTATGGAAAAAAAAGGACTAATCCTTGGTAAAATTGAACTATCTAAAGAAGGGCCACAACGAAAATATTACTATATAACAGATACTGGTAAACAAGCACGAAAAGTATTTCTCACTAAATGGAATATACTCTCACTTAGTGTCAATGATTTAATTAATGAAAGAAGGAGTGATTTATGAACAGTGATAAGTTAATTAATGAAAATAACCAACTACGGGAAAATTTAAACTCAGAAAACAAACGATACTATGAAGATTTGTTAGTCTATATTCGTAGTAAATCAACGTTCAACAGAGAAAAAGATGTGGAACAACTTTTGTTAGACATGTTGCATGACTTAATCGATGCTCAAAGTAATGGAGAATCTGCCGAGTTCTATTTTGGTAGAGACCCAAAGTCTTTGGCAGATGAGATCCTTAAAACATTACCTAAACATTTTTTTAATATTTTTAAGATAGCTTGTTATATCGTGATTGGTTATGTTATTTTCTTTACTATTCCCAATATGGTGTCTCCTTCATCGAAATTAGATCTTGGTAATTTAATAATATTTGGAATACTTGGTTTTATATTTTCAATTACAACTTTATGGCTAATAGGAAAAGAAACATATCAAACAAATAAAATAAAAAAATACACTAGTTATGCTTTTGGTATTGTAATTTTTGTTAGCCTAATCATCGGGAGTATTTTTTTTAAAACACCACTTTCTTTTAGGATACCGGGTTGGTGGGGAATTGGTATTATCTTAATCTTATTAGTTATCACAACAATAATATTCATAATTGAGCGTAAACGAATGCCATTTCTGATTACTATTTATGTCTTAATTATAATTGATGCGATACTTGGAATTGGTAGTCGAATTCCGATCCTTGATGATTTACTAACACAACCAATATCAAAATCAACGGCATTATGGGTTATAATAATTGGCGGACCTATTGTTGCAATTGTATGTGGAGTCGGAACTTACTACTATATCATGAGAAATGAAGATTAAAGTTGAAACAAAAAAACAGATTGTTTTAAAATGTAAATCTGTTTTTTTGTTTGGTCTGATTTTATCACACCAATTATGTGATCAGAAAATGACCATTTTCTGAACATCTGATAAAAAAGGAAAAACGATTAGAACGCTTTTCTTTTTTATGTCTATTTATTTGATAATAGTCCATTCTATGAAACGTTTAAAAGAACGGACAGAAAATTATCAAGTACACGGTTTTACGGTGCTTTGGCTTATGGGGGAAAATTTATGGTTAAAAGACCAAATAACAAACCTTCAAAAAAATTTAGTCTATTTTTCAGAAAATAGAGGTTTCTATTATTGGGAATTAGATTTTAAAACTCAGAAGCTGAGATTGAAGACACTGATTCATGAAGATTTGAGTGGGAAAATTATTTATTTACAAGAAGAAATCCCTTTTGGGCAAGGACGACTTATTGAGCAATTACGACTGCCTTTTTTATCACAAAAGTTACTGAC
>ENA-OPDJ01000240-OPDJ01000240.1-human-gut-metagenome-genome-assembly--contig:-NODE-240-length-51982-cov-11.919425_pt1 | contig 51982 bp, 54 predicted proteins | sample MGYA00241621_ERZ501505 | MGnify/ENA primary metagenome ERZ501505 (study PRJEB25962, sample SAMEA2042624) | human gut metagenome | biome: human gut; feature: human-associated habitat; material: faeces... | reverse complement strand
AAGTTTAGCGCTTGCTGAACTGCGGAGCGCGACGGGCAGCCTTGAGGCCGTACTTCTTACGCTCTTTCATTCTCGGATCACGAGTCAGGAATCCTGCTTTCTTAAGGATCGGTCTGTAATCAGCGTCCGCCTCAAGAAGCGCTCTTGCGATACCGTGACGGATCGCTCCTGCCTGTCCGGTGTAACCGCCGCCCTTTACGTTGACGATCACATCAAACTTTCCGTCTGTCTCGGTAGCTACCAGCGGCTGACGAACAACCACCTTCAGGGTCTCCAGACCAAGATACTCGTCGATGTCTCTCTTATTTATGGTAATATTGCCTGTACCTGGTACCAAATATACTCTTGCAACTGATTTTTTTCTTCTTCCTGTTCCGTAGAATTTTGCTTTTGCCACTGTCATATCCTCCTTTCAAAACCTTTCCTTAAAACTTCAGCTCTTCCGGCTTCTGAGCCTGCTGCTCATGCTCTGGGCCGGCGTATACACGGAGCTTCTTGATCATAGATCTTCCCAAAGGTCCCTTCGGAAGCATACCCTTCACGGCAAGCTCGATCACCTTCTCCGGCTTCTTTGCCATCATCTCAGCCAGTGTGGTCTCTCTCATTCCTCCAACATAATCGGAGTGATTGTAATAGATCTTCTGATCCATCTTCTTACCGGTAACTTTTACGTCTTTCGCGTTTACTACGATCACGTAATCGCCAGTGTCAATGTGGGGAGTGAACTCCGGCTTGTTCTTGCCTCTTAAAACCTTGGCTACTTCAGAAGCCAGGCGGCCTAATGTATATCCTGTAGCGTCAACTACATACCATTTTCTCTCGATCTTATCTGGATTCGCCATATAAGTGTTCATTGGTTTACCTCCTGTAAATCATTTCCTTTTTCATGATCAATTTATCGAAATCAACAAGACTCCGGGGCTATGGTTTCTTGCCGTTTCTCCTTTTGTCATACTGCATTATTATATTATACGGTTCCTGGCGTGTCAACTGTTTTCCACGATTTTTTCCGGCTTTTTCATGGGAATCTTCTATACTTTCCTGCTGACAGAGTGGTATAATAATCCTACTGATTTTTACGGAGGTTTCAACCATGCGAAAAACCATAGATCTGCTCCACGGGCCGGTGCTCTCTTCCCTGACCCGGCTGGCCATTCCCATTATGGCCACTTCTCTCATTCAGATGGCTTATAATCTTACCGATATGATCTGGATCGGACGTGTGGGCAGCAACGCCGTGGCGGCGGTGGGCGCCGCCGGAATGTATATGTGGCTCTCCAACGGGCTGGTGGCTCTGGCCCGGATGGGCGGACAGGTCAACGTAGGATACGCCCTTGGGGCAGGCCAGAAAGAAACTGCCGGGGAATCTGCCTCCGGGGCCCTCTGGCTTTGTATCCTGATGGGCGTGATCTACGGACTTGGCTGCGCCCTTTTTGCCGGTCCGCTGATCGGCTTCTTCCATCTGAACAGCCCTGTGGTCATCGCCGATGCCAGGATCTATCTGCAGATCACCTGCGGTCTGGTTCTCTTTTCCTTCCTGAACCAGACTTTTACCGGACTTTTTACTGCCATTGGCAACAGTCGGGCAGCCTTTTTATCCACCGCTTCCGGACTTCTGATCAATTTTGTCCTGGATCCGGTCCTAATCTTCGGCCTGGGGCCCTTTCCCCGGATGGGCGTTATGGGCGCCGCCGTGGCCACTGTATTCGCCCAGTCCATTGTCACCCTCATGTTCCTGGTATTCGCGCTCAGAGACTCTGTCCTTTTCCCTTATGTGCACTGGAAATGGATTCCCAGACTGGAACCGATCCGCTCCATTGTGCGGATCGGCCTTCCCACGTGCCTGCAGAATATGCTCTTTACCGGGATCTCCATGATCATCGCCCGCCTGGTGGCCGGATACGGAGACGGAGCCGTAGCGATACAAAAGGTAGGTTCTCAGATTGAGTCCATTTCCTGGATGACCGCCGACGGATTCTCCGCAGCCGTAAATTCTTTTATCGCCCAGAATCACGGCGCCGGGAACCGGCAGCGGATCCGGAAAGGATATCAAAGCGCCATGGGCATTGTCCTTGTCTGGGGAGTCTTCTGTACCCTGCTTCTGATCTTCTGCCCGGCTCCTATCTTCCGGATCTTCATCACAGAGCCGGAACTATTGCCCATGGGAGTGGATTACCTGGTCATCCTGGGCTTTTCTCAGCTCTTCATGAGCGTGGAGCTGACCACAGCCGGCGCCTTCTCCGGATTTGGCCGGACGCTGCCGCCCTCAATCACAAGTATTGTATTTACCGCCCTGCGGATCCCCATGGCCCTTGTCCTTACCAAAACCGCCCTAGGGCTCAACGGGATCTGGTGGAGCATCACCATTTCCAGCATCTTCAAGGGAGTGCTTCTGTTTACCTGGTTTCTCTTTTTCCTGCGCCGGGCGACCCGGACAGAGCAGGCAGAATAGCTACAAAAAAACACTGCGGGACCAATTGTCCGCAGTGTTTTTATATTCTTTCTACTCTTCAACAGTCCAGCCGCTGGCTTCCAGGCTTTCTCTTGTCTGCTCCAGGGAGATCTTGCTGACATCATCCCCCTCTACCGGAAGCAGTCCCTGCTCGATCACCGCTTTCAGCACCTCTTCGTCCGCTACCGGGATAGAGATCACTTCACGGATCTCTCCGTCCCCCTCTTCCGTAGTGTACTCGGTACCTTCAATGGCTTCATAAGCCGCAGCCGCCTCTTCGATAGCTGCACGCAGCTGCTGGATCTGATCTTCGGTAAATCCTTCCGTACTTACCACCGTCTCCTGCTCCACATTAGTGACTGTGTCGCCCTTGGCGTCCATACGCATGGTAAAGGTCATGCCGCTTTGCTCCATGGTGCACACCAGAGCGTCTTCCACTTCCTCTTCGCCGCCGCATGCGGAAAGTCCCAGCACAACACATACAGCCAGCATTAAGCTCAGAATCTTTTTCTTCATTTCTTAAGCCCTCCCTCTTAGATTTTGATAGTCCCATTATACTCCGCCGGAGACGGCCTGTCCATGAAAAGTATGTTAAATTCTGGGTTTTTCTGATATAATATCTCTATCCTATTTTTTAAGAGAGGTTACAGAATATGTGGGCTTACAACAGTATCTTTTATCAGATCTATCCCATCGGGTTCTGCAACGCGCCAACTCACAATGACGGGCAGTGCGTTCCCCGAATCCGGTGTCTTGCATCCTGGGCAGACTATCTCCGGGACCTTGGCGTCGACGCCGTTCTCCTGAACCCGGTTTTCGAATCCGACAATCACGGGTATGACACCCGGGACTTCCGGAAGATCGACTGCCGTCTGGGCACTAATGACGATTTCTCCGACGTTTGCAAGACTCTCCATGAGCACGGTGTCAAGATCGTGCTGGATGGTGTTTTCAATCACGTGGGAAGAGGCTTCTGGGCCTTCCGGGATGTGCAGGAGAAGAAATGGGACTCCCCTTATAAGGACTGGTTCTGCATCAATTTCGACGGGAACAGCAGCTACAACGACGGCTTCTGGTACGAAGGCTGGGAGGGCCACTATGAACTGGTAAAGCTGAATCTTCGCAACCCGGCAGTGGTGGACTACCTGCTTGACTGTGTCCGGTTCTGGGTGGAAACTTTTGATATCGACGGCCTGCGGCTGGATGTGGCTTACAGCCTGGACCGGGATTTCATGAGACGGCTGCGCGCATTTACCGGCAGCCTGAAAGATGAATTTGTACTGATCGGAGAAGTATTATTCGGTGACTATAACCAGATCGTCAACGACGACATGCTTCACAGCTGTACCAACTACGAGTGCTACAAAGGGCTCTACTCCAGCTTCAATTCCATGAACCTGTTCGAGATCGCCCATTCCCTGCACCGTCAGTTCGGAGCGGACCCCTGGTGCATTTACCGGGGTAAACATCTGATGACCTTTGCGGACAACCATGATGTGACAAGGCTGGCCAGCATTCTTACCAACAAGGAACACATTCCTCTGGCCTATGGCCTTCTCTTTGGAATGCCCGGGATCCCCTGTCTGTATTACGGCAGCGAGTGGGGAGAACCCGGGGAAAAGGCGCCGGACAACGACTACGCCCTGCGCCCCCATTTTGAAGCGCCAAAACCAAACGATCTGACCGATCTCATCCGGAAACTGATCCAGATCCGGCACGGCAGCGACGCCCTGTGCAACGGCTCCTACCGCAACGTAGTGATCACCAACCACCAGCTGATCTTTGAGCGGGCAACTGAAAAAGAACGGATCCTGGTAGCGGTAAACGCCGCAGATGCGCCCTATACCGCATCCTGCGGAGATCTTAACGGAACCGCTACAGAACTGCTCAGTGGTCGAAAACTAGATATAGCGGGAAATCTGGAGCTTCCAGCTTACAGCATACAATATCTGGTCCTGTAGTTCATTTTGGTACACCCCTGAAGTCAATTTAGGACGTAGCCTTTTTAAAAAAGGCTACGTCCTAAATTGACTTAAAAATATTATTTTCTCACCAGAACCTTCTCAATTTCCGCAATATACATGGTGTGATAATCTTTGGTGGGATACCATTTTTCATCGCATTCTTTCTCGATGAAGCACTCCGGCTTCATCTCCTGGGCGTACAGCTTCCTGCACACCAGGATCATCTCTGCCTCTTCCACCCCGGTGGTGCCGTCCACATAGAAGGGATGGAGTCCGGCTTCTTTCCATTTGTCTTCCACATTTTTCCCGGAGACGGAACCGCACACGTTCAAAGCCTTGCGGTGTTCTTCCGGCAGGAAGGACAGGGTAAATCTTTCTTCCCGGTCCACGAATTCCTTGGTGTAACGCTGCGGACGGATGTAAGCGGTTGCCACTTCTTTCCCCCACATAATGCCAACGCCGCCCCAGCTCGCCGTCATGGTATTGGACTTTTCCTCGTTCCCGGCTGTGATCAGCATCCACTGTTTGCTGATCTTATCAAATGGATTAAACTCCAAGCTGTGAATATCTGTTTCCTGAAATCCCATTTTTCATTTCCTCCTTATCTATAAACTTCTGATTATACTCTAATACAGATCCTGCGCCCTGTCAAAAATCCTTTTTCTCAAAATGCTGATAATCCTTGGAACTGATCCAGTCCCCGCCCCAGGTAAATCCATAGCTGGAAAACACCTTATACGCCTCGTCCTCATGGGTGATCATATGGGGAAGCCCTGCGTCCCGGTCCAGATATTTCTCCATATCCTTATAGTGGTTTGTGATCTCTCCGGCGGCATTGTACTGCACGTAGGGATTCTCTATAGGGTTCAGGTCAATGGCGTATCCTCTGGCATGATTGGACAAATGATCCGTCCCCGGTACTATCCGGTAATTGAACGCGGAGCTATTGTTGTGCTCAATGGAATTGGTATCTGAGTCCACGCCGTTTCCCGTCCAGAATTTGTCAATGAGACGCATGGAGGCGATCTCATATTCCTTCTGGAACAGTTCCAGGAAGATCTTCCGGCAGTCCTCCGCGATCCGCCGGTTGACGATCAGCTCGCCCACCTGGATCTCGTGGTCATAGTTATAGTGCAGCACCTTCAGATAGCGAAGGTCCTCCAGGCCGATATGGTCGTTTTCCCGATAGGACTTCCCGTTGATCTCCTGGTAAACCTCATCGCTGATCCCGGCGATCTGAAAATACTTCTCCGGTTCGTTCAGGTCCAGCCAGGCCGCCGGGATCACCTCGCCGGCCTTCACGTAAGAGATCTCATCCAGATGAATGGAAAGGGAAAGGGACCGCCCCTCCCCGGCTTCCTGCTCTTTGGAGATCTTTCCATACGCCGCTCCGAAATGGCTGCAGCTGCACGCTCCTGTCAGCAGAAGAAGGGCAAGACACAAAGCCCCTGCCCTTCTCCATATTTTTTTCTTCCAGAGACCCTTCATCTAGTCTGCATCCTCCCCGTAGATCTCAACTTCCGCAATACAGGTATCATTCCAGACGTCGCTGCTTCCCCGGTAAACGCCTTCAATGGTAATGGTGATCTGGGATGTATCACAACCTTCTTCCACCGCTACCCATTGTTTGGTCTTCTCATCCGGGAACTCCACCAGCGTCTCCCTGCCGTTCATCGTGATCTTCAACGTCTCCGGCCGGTTATTCTGCCTGTAATAGTCGTCGGTTCTCCAGTTGCCCAGGTTGAACGCCAGATAGTTGACCTCATAAACCCGATCAAGATAGAAGGTCACCTGCTCTCCGATCCCCGACCCGTCTACGCCTTCCTGCCAGGACGTCTCAAGATTTCCATCCAGCATCATGGCCGGACTGTTGTCATGCCCCTCCTGATCGATCACGGAAGTTGCGGAAGCGTTATTCACCGTCAGCTTGTAGCTGTCTTCCAGCGTTGCCGGCTGAGAGATCCGGTAAGCTGTCCAGTTTTCCTTCGCTTCCCTCTCCTCCTGGGCTTTTCTTGCTTCTTCCTGTTCCTTCTCTTCCTGCTCCTGCCGCTCTTTTTCTTCCTGCTCTTCCTGCTCCCGCTCTGCTTCCAGCTGCTCCTGCCGCAACTCTTCCTCTTTCTTCTCAGAGATCCGGTTATACGCCACGAATCCGATCACTCCTGCCAGCAGAACTGCCACCAGCACCGCAATGACGATGATCAGCGGTGCCTTTGACTTTTTCTTCTCCGGCGGCGGCAACGGCGCGCCGCAGTTCCCGCAGAACTGGGAACTCATTTCATTTTCATATCCACAATTAGGACAACGCATACTTTTTCCTCCTTAGTACTATATTTTACGGTGCCTCTTTATCTTCCAGTTCGATCACGCCCCAGTATCCATCCTTCTTTACCCAGCATTTTCCATCCTGCACTGGCCGGATCGCTTCAAATATACCTTCCGGAATCACCTTTTTCCCATCTGAGTCCATCAGCGCCCACGCTCCATCTTTGCAGACAGGCACATAACCTTCCGAAAATGCATAGCAGTAGTCCATCTGCTCTGAACTGGCCGTACTCCGTATATACTGATCATACTCTGTCCAGGATGCGTCATATTCGATGGGGATCACAATTTCTCCATTCTGGTCCACGTATCCCCACTTCCCGTTCTGTTTCACAGCCAGCAGGCCATCGGAAGAAGATCCACATTCCTCGTAGATAAAATCTGTCACCAGCTCATCCTTGTACCAGATCGCATACTTGCTTTCATCCAGTTCTTTCTCCCAACTGTCTCTCTTGGAATTATCTGTGAAATCATAACCTGTTCCTCTCACAGACGTCTGTTGTACCGGGATTGCTTCCTCGGGCATATTCCTGGGGTATTCAATTCCCAAGTCATCATTTTCATTACATAACCCATCACAGTAATAATAAAAACCTTCCGGATTAAATCCAGCGCCAAGACCTTCCGCCGGAGAAAGCTGTCCGGTCTCTTCGTCAAAAAAGTACAGATCCCACTCCTGTCCAAAAAGCGCCTCATACTGCGGCTCTGCCCGGACAAGGATGTACATTCCGAAGAAATCCTCCACCGACTCATAATCCATGCCTGTCGCCAGTTCTCCGTCCTGGCCGATCATGCCATAGCGATCCCCTGTTCTGAGCACGGCATAAGGAGAATCCTTCTGCTTTTTCACCTCATTTTCAGATGCTCTTCCCAGATCCTGGGACGTTACATAATTAATATCATCTGCCTGGACAGAAGGATCCAGCACCCAGGTATACGCTGCCGCATCCTTGACATCGTCCAACAGATCTTCAATGCTTTCTTCCTCTTCCTTATGGGTTCCGCTTTTTGCCGTCCCGGACGCCTTCTGCGCTCCCTGTTCCAGAATGGTCCGGGCCTTGTCTGTTTCTCCTTGTCCCAGATACAGTCGGGCCAGCGCAACATACGGCTCTTCTTCTTTCGGCTCAACGTCAATTGCCTTCAGATAGGCAGCCTCTGCATTTTCATAGTCCAGTTCTTCCAGATATTTTTCTGCAGAATCCAGATATTTTTCATAGGATTTCCGCTCCTGAACATTTTTCAGGATCAGGACTCCCGCGATGATCCCTGCGATGACCACCACCGCCAGGATCCCCCATATCCATTTCTTCCCCTGCCTTTTCGCTTGTACCGGCTTTTCCCGGAGACTATCTGTTTCTTCCGGCTCAAACTGTGCGCCGCAGTTTCCACAGAATCTGCTTTCCTCCGGATTCTCCGCCCCACACTTTTTACATCTCATCTTTTCCCTTACACCTCTCTACTCAGACCTCAGCCTGAATCCACACGTCCCGCAGAATACCGCCTCTTTTCTCACCGGGCTTCCGCATCCCGGGCAGAAACTCTGCCGGGCCTCCTTCTCCTTCTTCAGCCTGGTGATCCGGTCAAACAACGGCAGCAGCTGGGGAAGCGGATCTTCAAATCCTCCTTCATAGTAAGCCCTGCCAAGTTCCAGGTAAGCCTGCTCCAGAGGATCTCCTGTCCTCTCGGCCTTATTTCCGGCCGGGATATCCGGGCCTTTCGATTTCTCATAATTTACAAAAACGGTCTCGTCCTGATTTCCCATATTCCTTCACTCCTTTTCCTCTAATCCTCTTCTACCGCGGCGCGCCAGATCACATAAGTATCCAGATAATATGCAGTCATGCCGCTTTCGCCCAATTCTCCTGTTACTTTTACGTGTTTCCCATACAGGGAAGGATCTATCTCATTTACTGTAACAATTTGTATCTGCTCGCAGTTCTCATAAACCTTACGTCCGTTCTCATGTGTAATGGCAAGATCTACCGGTTCGTCCGGCTTCAGAACAGTTGCGGTGAGAACAGTGCCGTTGGGATGAGGGAACTCCACCTGCTCCAGAGTCCCGGCAAGCTCTATCTGTCCTTCTTCGTAAATATCCCGGGCAGACGTCTCTTCCTTTTCATCCTCCTCTGTCCCGGCAGTCTCTTCCGAGTCGGCTCCCTCCCAGGAAAGCTGCAGAGAAACTATCACTTTCCCCAGATATTCCGGATTCTGCCCACCAGATTCAAAAAATGCATCCTGATCCCGCGTGCCGTCATTTGCTCCTGTGATCCTGAGGAGCATATCATCCACCTCATCCACAAATTCAAACATCGCCATGTAGGTTTCCCGGATCTTGGCCGCATCTTTCGGCAGCCCGATCTCCTCAGCCAGATCCGCCAGTTCCAGCGCGTCTCCCCGCACCTCATAAAAGTCAGAGCCTACGGTCACCGGGTACTGTCCGGCCTTACGCACAAATTCTCCATCCTCATAAGTTATGATAAAAGACTCCACCGCGCTTCCGTCTGCATAAGTATATACATACTGATGAAGACTTCCGCAGATGTAGATTGTTCCCTGGCTTTCCTGAAGAAAGATCCCCACCGACTCCTCATCCCCGTAACCCAGCACCGGACACAGCGCCGGGAATTCATCCTTCAGGACAACTTCACCCTGCTCCAGCTCATACATCTGCATCAGGATCCCATTGACATGCTCTCCCTGGGACACATACCAGAGTCCGGTATCTTCAAGATCTTCCCCGCTCTTCAAAAGCAGCACTAGAAGCTCTTCTTCTCCATCTCCGTCAAAATCCCGGATGCGGGAAGTAAGCACCCCTCTCTGGGAGTCTACCGCCTCCAGAGAGATCCCGTTCATGGTCCGTTTATAGCTGCAGGTATACTCTCCCTCCTGGCACTGCCCCTCTTCCGGGATCAGCACCTCATCCACGTAGGAATACAGCGAATATTTCTTCTCGATAACAGGGCTTTCTGTCTGTTCCTGCCCTTTCTTCAGAATTTTAGCCGCCTTCTTGGGCTGATTCTGCCTGGTATAGATCTCTGCCAGCTTAAGATATGGCTCTTCCTGTTTGGGATCTACTGCGATCGCCTCCAGGTACTGGGCTTCCGCCGCTTCGTAATCCAACTCTTCCAGATACTGATCGCCTCTGGCCAGCAGATCCTCCATCTCTTTTTCTTTCCGCTGAGGAAGGACGACCACCAGCACAGCCACTATCACAGCGATTGCCACCACTCCACAGGCCAGGCCGATCCACAGCCCCTTCCTGCTCTTTTTCACAGGCGCCTTCCTTTCCGCGTTCCCCGCTCCCGGTGTGTAGCCCGGCTCCAACGGCCGGCCGCCGCCGCCGCAGAAAGCCGCGCCTTCCGGATTCTCCATATTACAATGTCTGCATCGCATGATCTCACCTCGCTAAGCCAACTCAAACAGCGGCGCATCCCCTCTCAGGCAAAGCTTCGTCCCCCGCCTCAGATAATAATGTCTGCCTGCTCCAAGAGGCTGCCCGCTCTCCAGGAAGCATGCCCCTCTTTCTTTGGGTGTAACACAATATTCTCCGTACTCTCTTACATAATAGACTTCTGCCAGGATCTCTCCTTCCTGCTCTCCGGAGACGAAGGACTGTCCCCCATCCCACGCCAGGTATATCGGAACCCTGTCCTGCATCGGATATACTTTCTTCCGGTAAATCCCCTGCAGGCCCCGCAGCGCGCCGCCAAAATCTTCTCCTCCTTTGGTCTGCCGGTTCTCATGGTCTGCCCGGGCTGTCAGATCCTGTCGATCCTCCCAGGGATTTCCCCGGCGTGCGAAAGTTTCTGGAAGAATGTCTCTCATCTCTTCTGTCTTTGGACCCCGCAGAGCCTGAACCGTCCCCCACACGCCGATCCCTGCGATCCCTGCGCACAAAACCAGCCACAGCAAAACAGTCAGCCCGTGGATCCCCACCAGATCCTCTATCCCGAAGAAACTCAGTCCCTCCCGCAGTTCCTTCGTCTTTGCATACAGCGTTCCCACACTTATGACCATCACCACATTGACGATTCCAACTCCCAGAAGCGCCGCCGGATAGGCCTGCTTCCAGGGAAGGAACACACAGGCCGCTGCTCCGGCCAGAAGCAAGAGCATCACCAGCAGTACCAGGAAGAAATAGGGCTTCATATACTCTTCCAGCATAGTCCCAAAACCGCTAAGGATATCCGCGTCTCCCAGTCCGCTTCCAAGTTTCATCACATCCAGCAGGGAGAATTCCACAACCGATATATCAAGAAGGGGCAGGAACAGAACAACCAAAAGCGCCGCCACAAATAATCCCGCCGCCACATATTTCATATAACGTCTCATCTTCTGCCCTCCTGCTCATCCTCAATCTCTTCCAGCAGCCTCTTTCGCTGCCGGGGAAATATCCCAAACGTAGCGATCAGTCCGGCCAGACATCCCACGATCCCTGCCACGCTGATCCCCGTAAGGATCCATCCCGTCGTTAATCCCATGATCATAACCACCCTCCTGCCAGCACCTGCTGATACACGCTGTCCAGCAGCTGCATCTCTGCGTCTGTATCATTTCCTTCCAGCTGTTCCTGATACATTTCACTTGCCTTCTGGTAATAGCCGGCAAATGTACTGTAATCTCTCTGGCTGTTGCTTCTCTGTTCCTGTTTATCAATTTCCAGGAACGCCAGCCTCTTGTAAATATTATAATCCTCCCCGAACTTCTGCGCCATCTGGTTCAGATACTGTTCCGCTTCCTGAAGGCGCCCCTGCTTTTCGCTGAGGATCACCAGGTTATTATAAGTCTCATAGGTATCCCATCTCTGCTGGATCACCTGATCCAAAAGGACGATTGCCTCCTCCCGGTAACTGTCATTCCCGCTTTTCTCCGCCAGATCCATATCTACCTGGATCAGCCGCTGCAGCAGGATCATCTGCTCCTCCACCGGAAGAACCTCCCTTGCCTCCAGAAGAATCTCCCGCTGGTCCACATCCCTGCCCTGCTCTTCGTAAATGTCGCTCATCACGGTATAAGCCCTGGCTTTCAGCCCGTCATCCTCCGACAGATCGATACATTCCCGGAAATCATTCAGCGCCTGGTCCAGTTCCTGCTTGGACTTCTTGATCTCGCCCCGGGTGTAATAAACCGAATCCTCCGTCAAACCAAGATCAATGGCTTCGTCCAGCGCATCCTCCGCCTCCTCAGGCTTGCCGTCGTAGGCCAGAGCGATTGCGTAATCCCGGTAATACTCCTGATCAAATCCACCGATCACAAACAGCTTCTCAAAAGTACTGACCGCCTCCGGATACTCTTCCAGCTCCATGTGGCTTTCCGCCTCCAGATAATAGAGATCTGCCATCCTGGGCTGCAGAAGATCGATCTTTTCATTCTGCTCCACATCATATTCTACAAAAGAAATACATTTCTCATATTCCTCCTGTTCATACAGCGCGCAGGCATTCTGATAATAACTCTCCAGAGAAGACGGCAGGATCTCCACCGCCTCCTCAAAACTCTCTTCCTGTTTATCATACTCCCTCTGCTCCCGGTAGGTCTCCTGTTCCTCCACCAGCTCATTGTAAGCGTCCATGCGCTCCAAACGGATGGTATGGATGCCATAGCCGCCAAGGATAATAAAACCTGCCAGCCCGGCCACAAGTCCTATCCGGATCCCCTTCTGTCTGCGAAGAAGCGCCCGGTACCGTCCATCTTTCTTCCCCACATTCTGAAATGCCCGGAACATCTCATATGCACTCTGGAACCGCTTCCCGGGATCCGTCTGGACTGCTTTCTCGATAATCTGGGCAAAGGCCTCTCCTGTCCGGGCGATCAGAAGATCCCGGTCGATCCTGTCCCGGCAGTCCCGGAGTTTCCGTCCGGTGGCCAGATGATAAAAGGTGGCTCCCACACTGTAGATATCCGCCTTCTCATCCACCCTGGAATATCTGCCTATGGGACGGTCCGACGCACTGTCCAGGGCAATGACATACTGCTCCGGAGAGGTATATCCATCCGTATAGCCAAGGACTGCGTTCTCATTGAGGTAAAAAGAAATGTTAAAATCAATGAGACAGATATTTCCCTGGGGCGTCAGCATAAGATTGGACGGCTTGATGTCCCCGTGGATCACCGGCGGATTCTGGCTGTGCAGATAATTAAGCGCGCTGCAGATCTGCATGCCCCACCGGATCAGCTGGCCGGTGGTAAAAGAAGCGCCTTCCTGCAGAAGCCGGCGGAAAGATTTCCCCGGAATATAACTCATAACCGTGTAGACCTCATCGTCGTACACCAGAAAATCCAACACCTGTGGCAGATACATGTGGTTTAAGTTCTTCAGGATATCCACTTCCTGACGTTTGTCAGCCATGGAAAGCCCTTTGCTCTTGATCTCTTTTAATACCACTTCCTTCTGAAGCCTCTTGTGATAGGCCCGGTAGACCACGCCGCCGCTGCCCTCTCCCAGCTTCTCCAGAAGCTGATATGTATTGGTAAATTCCTCGAATCTGTCCATATCTTACTTCCTTATCTCCACCGTCACCAGAAATGTCTCGTCCGCCAGCCGGATTTCCATCCTGTCTTCCAGCCGGACCGGTCCTGTGATCTCCTCATCTCCGACGAATGTATGGTTGAGAGACTCCAGATCCTCCAGAAACCACACGCCGTCCTCCCGGAAGATCCCTGCATGCCGTCTGCTGACAGAAGTATTTCCCTTCACGATATAATCGCAGTCCGATCCTTTTCCCAGGATAAACGGATTCCCGGCGATGGAATCTTCCGGCACCTCTGTGATCTCCCCGGTACTTTCCCTCTTCAGGATCACACAGGCCTTCACCTTCCGCTCCAGCAGCGTGGTGGGCTCATCGTCTCCCTCCGGCTCTTCCACTGCAAAAAGCGGCGTGGTAACCTCTTCCGGCTCTTCCGGCAGAATCGGCGGAATATATTCCCGGATCACCACAGCCTCTTCCTCACCCTTTGGAATAGGTGGAATTAAGACTTTACTTTCCTCCTGCCAGCCGTTCAGATAATCTTTCATATACATTCCTCCTTATCTGGTCACCCTATCTGGTATCTTTCCCGATCCTTCTAAGGAACAGGACTCCAAGAACCAGGAACAGTACCGTCATAAAAACCAGGATCCCCCAGCACTGGATCACATGTAACTTTGTGGCCTTAAAAAACGCCTCCGCCTCATGCTCCAGCATGGGATAATCCGCCTGCAGCTTCAGATCCAGCCGGTTCAGTTTGGCGATACTCCCAAGAGCTTCCACAGACCACCGGCTGATCGTCACATAGGAAATGATCTTTCCTGCTCCTTCCAGGGTAAACAAGATCCCCGAGAACAACAGCTGGATGATCAGGACAAAAGGCGCAACCGCCATCGCTTTGTCGCCGGTACGGACCATGGCTGAGATGACAAAGCCAAGGGCAACCGACGCCAGAACCGTCAGCCATACCGTTACGAACATTTCCAGAGAAAACTCTTCAAGGAACACGCCTTCCCGCTCCTTATCCACAAGCCCCAGGAACAGGAATGCCAGGATCGCCGCCTGTACACCGCCCAGCAGAAACTGAAAGGAAAACTTAGACAGAATATAGCCGGGCAACCTGAGATTCGCCATATATTCCCGCTTTACGATCGGCCGCTCCTTACAGATCTCCTGGATAGAATTGAAAAGGCCGATCCATATTCCGGAACAACTCAGGGCGAACAGCATGGACTTGGTACTCTCATAGATGGAAAATATATTTTCATCGGATACGATATATAACAGAACGGCGATCAGGAAAGGCTGCAGAAGCAGCACCAGCAGCCGCTGCCGATCGTTAAACATTAATTCCCCATATCTTTGCAAGAGTACAAGATACTGCCGTAACCCGGATCCTTCTTTACCCCGTCCAAGTCTCTCCCGGCGCTGTCCCGGCAGGCCCTCTCTTTTCTGCGCCCGGAACACCCGGTATCTCTCTTCCCACTCTTTGGGCGCCGCGGCAATCATATTGTAGATATTTACCAGATCATCCGTTTTGTAAAAATTCTTGGCCTCCTCCACGTTCCCGCAGAAACACAAACGGCCTCCCGGACCCATAAACAGAATCTTATCGCACAGATGAAGATTCGCCGTAGTGTGCGTTACCATGATGATGGTCTTGTTCTGTTCCCGCGCCAGGGATTTCAGGCTCATCATCAGATTCTTCTCTGTCCCCGGGTCCAGTCCGGAAGTCGGCTCATCGAGGAAAAATAATTTGGGATCCGCCAGAAGCTCCACCGCAATGCTGGCCCGTTTCTTCTGGCCGCCGGACAGTTTCCGGATATAAGTCCCCTGATGGCCCTTCAGATCCACCATATCCAGCACCTGATCAATCCGTTTGCGGATCTCCGCCGGACTGGTATCTCCTGGCATCCGGATCTTCGCCGAATAGTAAAGCATTTTCCGCAGCGTCAGGTTCTCGTATATGATATCCTGCTGAGGAACAAAGCCGATCACATTTTTCAACGCCTGGAAGTTCTCCACCAGATCCGTCCCATTACAGAAAACTTTTCCTTCAAATTCCGGCTCAAATCCGCTGATGGCATTCATCAGGGTCGTCTTCCCCGCCCCTGATCCGCCGATGATCGCCACAAATTCATTTCCCCGAATCTCACAGCTTACATCATTCAGGATCTTCTTTTTCTTCCGCCCTCTGCCTACCACCTTGGTCACATGCTCAACCTGCAGAGAGATACCCCTGGCTGCCGCCTGGTAATAGACACATCCCCGGCAGAACACAAGCTGGAATCCCAGGATCTGGATCACATCCTTGTCCCGCAGTTCCCGGGCGCCTCTCACATAACCGCCGTTTACCAGTGCTCCGTTGGTGCTCCCCAGATCTTCCAGGATATAACTGCCCGCCTGCCGCCTGATACGGCAATGGTGCTTGGAGACTCCCGGTCCGGGCAGACAGATATGGTTATGATCGTCCCGACCGATCTGTGTATACTCCCGCTCCAGCGGTTCCCGTTTCCACAGCTCCCGCTCGGTACTGACAGAATATAAAAGCAGTACCATATTCTCTGCCTGCTGCAGATTTCCAATGCACAGGACATTCTTGTCAAACACTTCTGCCGGACCGTCTGCTTTGCCCAGAAGCTTTCGGCCCTCCCCCAGTCCCAGGAACGTGCCGTTGCGACTGTCCAGGTCCTGGTAACGGACCTGGTCCGGGCCAAGTTCGAACCTGCCGTGAACTTTGGACACAATAGGTTCCGGGATCACAATATCACACTGCGCCGGATCCCTTCCAAGAAGCAGAACAGATTTTTGAAAACTGTCCAGATTCAGCTCCCTTATATCCCCTCTGGTGTCAATAATCGTTAAAATGTGTTCCCTCATACCCTCTTGTCTTCCTTACTCCAATATCCACCTGTCAACTTCCTGATCCATGGCATCCCAGTAAACTGCTTCCATAGTCTGCTTATCTACAACTGCCCTGCCCGCCAGCACATTTGCAGAAGGCGCGCCGCCTGAATCAATGATCTCCTGCGCCGCTTCCTCCGACATGGAATAGCGCACCAGGAACTCATACTGGGTATCGGTCTCTGTCGTCTCGCTCTCAAAAACAGAAAAACTTCCCTCTCCTTCCTCCAGAAGCAGGTCTTCCAGGTGTTCCACAACAGCCTCTCCGATCTCCTGGCTGGAAGCAGCGGACCAGTCCTTCGAATCATCCGCCTCATAGCCGTTTAACTGGATCACGCCCCAGTATCCATCCTTCTTTACCCAGCACTTCCCCTCATGCACCGGACGGATGGCGTCAAAGATCCCGGAGGGGATCACAAGTTCTCCCGTCTCATCCCGCAGTTCCCATTCCTCTCCTTTACAGAGGGGCACATACCCGTCTGTCGCCGCGTAACAGTATTCTACCTGTTCCGGCTCCTGACTGGTATCATAACTGAACACATAGGTCTGGTATCGCCAGGAAGGATCATACTCCACAGGGATCACTTCTTCTCCCTGCCGATTAACATACCCCCATTTTCCCCCCTGCTTTACCGCCAGAAGCCCGGAAGCTTCGCTTCCGCATTCTTCATAGATAAAATCTGTAACAAGATTTCCATCAGGATCACAGATTGCGTAGTTTCCATCCAGATTTTCCCACCATTTATCTTCACTGGCGCCGTCGTAGGCCACCTCCGACTGCTTGATCGGGATCGCCTGCACCGGCTTTTTCTGGTAATCCATTCCGCTCCACTGCCCCACATGGTATTCTGCTGTATTGCGAAGTCCATCCAGATAGTAGAAGCTCCCTCTCAGATAGCTTCCCGCATCGCCGATCACTGCCACTGCCGGTTTGACTTCCTTCTCCTCCTCCACGAAATAATAATCCGTCATCATGGTCCCAAACTCCGGCTCGTAGACAGGCTCCTCCCGCTCCATCTCATAAAACCTGGACAAGGTGCCGATCCCCTGATATTCCAGTTCCGCTCCCATAGTACCGTCCAGACCGATCAGGCCGTATTTCCCGTCCTTTTTCATGACTGCATAGGCTGTCTCCATCTGCCGGTTCAGATCGTTCCTGCAGTAATCCATCACATTTTCATCCTTCAGATAATAGATATCATCTGCCTGGATCTCGGGATCCACTACCCAGGTGTAATTCTTTCCCACCTGCAGCCGGTCAATCTCGTCCGCTATACTGCTCCCATTGTCGGGATTTCCGGACTCTCCATTGTCAGAACCTGAAGATATCAGCCGCTTTGCCTCTTCTTTGCTCACAGACTTCTGCCCTTGGGAGAGGATCTCCCGGGCCTTGTCAAAATCTTCCTGCTTCAGATAAGTTTTGGCCAGTCCCACATAAGCGTCCGCCTGCCTGGGATCCACTTCTATGGCTTTTAGATATGCGTCCTGGGCACTTTCATAATCCAGCTCTTCCAGGTATTTCTCAGCGCTGGCTACATAGTTTTCATAATCCCTGCGTTCCTGCCGACCTGTGAAGACCAGAACCCCTGCAACACAAAAAGCGGCCAAAAGAAAGGCAGTTCCGATCAAGATCCACCTCAGGCCGCCTGATTTCTTCTGTTTTTGTACGCTTTCTGCACCTTTGCGTTCCGCCTCAAAGGGCGCCCGGCCCTGCCCCTGCGGAAGAGGACTTCCGCATTTTTGGCAGAACCGGGCCTCCTGAATATTTTCTGTTCCACACTTTTCACAAAACATTTTTACAACTCTTCCGGATCAAGATACCATTTCCCGTCAATTTTCAACACCCGGACTGTTTCTCCCGGATCGGACTCCTCCTGTTTCGCGCCGTTCACATACAGCTTGTAGGAGAACTCCACTTCTTTTCCTTCTTCAATATCGCCCAGGAATCCCATGTAACTGCTCTCCAGGTCTTCCAGTTCAGACTCTGTCATGTCTCTGGCATTCCCGATCTCGTAATCGATCTCAATGTCACCGGAATAATCATCAAGGGCATTTTCTATTTCCTCGATGACCATTTCTTCCATATCCTCGCGGTCCATGCCACTCCAGGACTCTGCCACGTCCAGATATTTCTCCGGGATCAGATCCAACGCGGCTTCCCCGTCACCCTCTTCCATTACTTTCACCAGGTTCTTGATGGGGGTCTCATAGTTGTCCCGGAAGAAGATCAGCTTCACTGCCACGATCACCAGGATCACTGCCAGCACGATAGCGCCGATGGCTACGTAAGGCGGACGCTTCTGCGCCGCAGTTCCGGCCTGGCCGTACCCACCCTGGGCATAACCTCCCTGGCTGTAGTTCCCCTGATTATAACTATAATTCTGGCTGTTTCCGCCGGGAGCCTGCGCTTCCTGGCCCTGAACAGGCTTGATCGGAGCCCCGCATTTGGGGCAGAACTTTCCATCTCCTTTGATCTCATTTCCACAACGACTGCAAAACATAGATTTTCCCTCCTCTTGTTTCCTTAACGTTTATATAGTCTAATTTGTATTTCCAATATACCCCTGGGTATCCAGCTCATGCTCTTTCACATTTAAGAACTCTGAATTTCGCCGTTCATACTCATTTAATGTGTAAGCATAATTGTCATCAAAGTCCTGCGGATCATAAAGCCCCTGATACCAGGATTTGGATTCAAAATAATCCATCAATTCCTGAGACTTGAATCTTCTGCCATGTCTGGCATAGATCTCGTTCTTCCCATAGTTGATCTCCTGAATAGTCAGACCTTCCACATCCGCGTCTGTCAGATACCGGGAAGCGCTGTCCGGGAAAATATAATCCCTGTCAGTGACATCTGTGGCCGGATCTTCCGCGGGCTCCTCTGTTTCTTCCCCGGCTTCGTCGGTATCATCCTCCTCAGTCTCTGCCTTCCCGTCGGTCTCTTCCTCGCTGTCTTCCAGCTCCTCCTGAAGCTCTTCTACCACTTCCTGCCCTTTCCTGTCTTCCAGGTAATTAAAAAGAAACACGCCTCCGAAAGCAGCCAGCACCGCTACGATCAAAACCACAAGAACAATGATCAGCGCCGTATGTTTCCCTTTCCTGCCTCTCTCTTCCGGAAAATCGTCATAGCACTGCATTCCCCTGTCCTCAAAATCCTTCAAGGGACAGCCGCATTCTCCGCAGAAAGTATCTCCCGGTTCAATTCTTGCCTTACATCTTGGACATCTCAGATCCATCTCTCATTCCCCGCTTTACTGGTTTTCTCTCATTAATTCAGCTTGGTTCCGCAGGAAGTACAGAAAGATAAATGCTCTGCCAGCACCTTCCCGCAATTGGGGCAGACCTTTGTCCCCGGCTGGGGGCCATGATTCTCCGGTCCCGGAGCCGGCTCCTTCTTCAGCGGGGTGCCGCAAATGATACAGAATCCCTGTCCCGGATTGATCTCTGCCCCACAATTCGGGCAGGTTGGGCCCTTAGGCGGTTCCGGGATCGGAATCGGTTCCGGCTCTGGCTCCGGAATTGGTTCCGGGATCGGTTCCGGTACTGGCTCTGGTACTGGTTCCGGAATCGGCTCCGGGGCCGGAGCTGTATGTTCGATCTTAGCTCCACAATTTACACAGAATGCCTGATCTGGCTCTACCGGCGCGCCGCAATTGCTGCACACCTCTCCCCCCTGAGGCGGTACTGGCGCCGGGGCTGGAGCCGGATGTTCAATCTTGGCTCCGCACACATTACAGAACATGGAGTCCTGCGCGATCTGCGCATGGCAGTTGGGGCAGAAGATCACGCCTTTTACCCGCTGGATCTGTCCACGGAGATCCGCGATCTGTGTCTCCAGTTCATCCAGTCTGGCAATGATCCCGGACTCCTCCGGACCTGCCTCCTCGCCGCTCTCCTTCAGCTTTCTATAAGAAATCGCTCCCAGATCCGCCAGCACATCCTTCTTCTGCCCTTCCAGGTTCTTAAGCGCGCCAGAAAGCTTGGCAGAATCTGTCATCTCCCTGGTCTTCTGGATCGCTCCCTGACCCAGGTTGGTAAGTTTTTTGTCGATATCATCCAAAAAAGCCATATCTATTTCCTCCTGAAATTCAATATATGTCTAATTTTATTCTTTTTTCCCTCTTTTGACAAGATTCAACCAGACAATCTGACGAAAATTTTACAAAACCTTCCTTCACAGTGTCCTTTAGCTGGGCGTCCAGTCAAATCCTGCCGTCTCGTCATGCAGGATCCCGCTGCTTTCCTCATAGGTAAGGATCCTCTCATCTCCGCCGTCCAGCGGGCTGAGCACATAGGTGGTCATATCTCCCCCGCCGGGCTTGGCCGTGATCTGATAGGTATAAGTATGGCTCTCCCCTGTTCCGGACATCAGCTCTACGATCGTGGCAACTCCGGACTCTTCGATGGTCAGTCCTGTCCGCAGTCCGCCCACCGGCGCCACATAACTGTATTCCCCTACAGGAAACTCAAGTGCGGTCTCACCGGATCCATCTGCTGTCTCATCCTGACTGTCTGAAGAAACGGTTTCTGCCTCTTCGATGCTCACGATCCGGTAGGCGCCCTGATCATTGGGTTTCAGCACTGCCTTCTTCTCCGTGGTCTCCTGCCCGCTCTCACTGCTTCGGCTGTAAGTGTAATACACTTCCATGGAATCTTCGGTGTACTCTGCCCGGGTGATCGCGGCTTCACTGACCCAGCTGATGGTGGCCGGCGCGAAGACAATCTTGTCCCCCTCCACATTTACGCCGTATTCCTGCCCGTCATCATCATTTTCCTCTGTAAACTGATAATCACTAAAAGAAGAAAACATCCGGTTAACATCCGCCAGGGAATATTGGGCCCGCCAATTCGCGTCAGGCCCGTACTCTTCGATCACGCCCCCGCTGCGACTGGAAGGCTCGCAGAGATTATTCAAGATCTCCCGGGCCTCCTCCCGGGATAATCCCTGGGAAGGGATCTCCTGAGGACCGTAGGCAAGCACAAATTCCAGTTCTTCTTGGGTAAGATTTCCGGCGATCAGGTTTGGATAATCTTCTTCCTTTACTTCCTGTGGGGCCTCTTCTTTCTCCGGTTCCTTTTGCTCCTGCTGCTTCACTTCGCTCTGCTCTGGCTGTTCCTGGACCACCGCCGGTTCATTTACTGCATCCAGGATCTGGTAGACGCCATAGGCTCCCGCGCCTCCGGCCAGGCACACGCCTACCGTCACAGCCGCCACTTTCCCCAGGGTGGTGTGCAAGAATCCTGCTTTCGCCGCGCCTGCTGCCTGTCCATGAGCCGCTGCCTGGGAAGCAGCCGCGCTCTGGCTGCTTCCCGCGGCGTTTTGACGGGATACGGCCCCAAATACACTCTGGGCCACCGACTTTCCGCCTGCCGCCAGGCTCCCTGCCTTGTCCAGGTATCCTGCCTGGGAGCGGAGCAGATAGAGAAACAGCGGCAGCGGAGCCACACTGTACAGCTTGTATCCCTTCTTCTGCAGTTCTTCCGCCTTTTTCTTCAGGTTCTGTCTCCCATAGTTCAGCCGGGATTTGACGGTGTTCTCAGAACATCCCAGGGTGACCGCGATCTCCCGGATGGACGCTCCCTCAATATGGAAGAGAAGGATACACATCCTCTGCTCTGCCGACAGGGAGTCGATCATCTCCCGGACCAGCTCCTGGGTTTCCTGCCTTGTGTAGGAAAGCTCCGGCTGATTCTCAATACTGTCATCCTCGATCCGGTATTCAAAATTCTCCCCTTCCTCTTCTGTCTCCATCTGGGAAAACAGCATGGGGTTCTTTTTAACCAGCATATTTTTGGCGGTATTGGCCACGATCCTCCCCAGCCATCCGGGGAAGGCTTCCGGTTCCGTCAGCATATCCAGCCTTGTAAATGCCCGGATGTAGGCTTCCTGCAGCACATCCTGGGCGGCCTCTTCATTTTTCATATACTGAAGAGCCAGATAATATTTACTCTTGTAAGTGGTTTCGTAGAGAAACCCGTATCCTCTCTCATCCCCCTGCCTTGCAAGGGCTACTGCCTCTTTATAATCCACGTCTTTCCTCCTGCCTGTCGCGGCGAAATTTTCGCCGGACTCTTATCAAATTATAAGATGCGCGTTACATTCCGTCAATGTTTCCCAAGTTTCCCCATGGCCTTCAGCCTCCGCCGCACGATCCGGTAGGTATTCCGTTTCCCCGTTTCATTTTCCGGGCAGGCTTCCATGTCCTGGCGCACCAGACGGACAAACCACCGGATCACATTTTCATTTCCCCGGATCATAGTTAACGCCTCTGGTAGTAATCCGGATTCCAGCTGCTGTCGGCTGACTCTACGGTGATCATATTCTCGTCCGACGACAAGGTCACGATCAGCGGCTCGCAGGAACTGACCGCTCCGCCAAAGTCAAGGCTTATGCTGTTCTCATGTTCCGTCCAGGTTCCCACTTCCACATCTCCGTCCTCGTTGTATGCCGCCGTGCCGTCCTTTTCGATGGTGATCTCCACTTTGCTTCCACTGGTGGAGGTCCCCCCGTAGGTCCCTTCCCATTTTGGCCCTCCACAGGCACATAAAGCCGTCATTAAGGCGATCGCCACTGCTGCTCCTGATAACCGTTTCCAAATTTTTCCTGCTTTCATTTTCTTTTCTCCTTTTCTATGGTTTTGTTGAAGGGGATTGGTTCTGCCCCTTTTCACAGACTAAGACAGGAGAAAAGAAGAAAAGGTTTTATGAAAATGAAAATTTTTTATAAATTTTAAAAACGCAGATGCGCAGGCCTCACTTCCCGCACATCTGCGTTTCTTTATTTCTTCTTATTTCATAAGGATCCTCTGGAAGCTCTTCTTGCCTTTCTTCAGCACGATCCCCTCTCCGGCGAACTGCTCTTTCGTAAATTCCGCGTGGATGTCGGTCACTTTCTCGCCGTCCGCAGATACGCCGCCCTGCTGCACTGCCCGGCGGGCCTCCGACTTGGAAGGCACCAGCCCGCTGCGTACCAGAAGAGTAAGGATGTCGATCTTTCCTTCTTCCAGATCCTGCTCCACAAGTTCAGTAGAAGGCATATCTGCCGCCGCCCCCTGAGAGAACAGGGCTCTTGCCGCCTCCTGGGCTTTCTTTGCCTCTTCCTCGCCGTGTACCAACTTGGTCAGCTCGTAGGCCAGGATCTCCTTGGCGGTGTTCAGCTGAGCACCTTCCCAGGAATCCATCTTGTCGATCTCCTCCAAGGGAAGGAAGGTCAGCATGCGGATACATTTCAGCACATCCGCGTCCGCTACATTTCTCCAGTACTGGTAGAACTCAAAGGGAGAGGTCTTCTCCGGATCCAGCCATACCGCGCCGCTCTGGGTCTTGCCCATCTTCTTGCCCTCGGAGTTGAGGAGCAGGGTGATGGTCATGGCACAGGCGTTCTTGCCCAGCTTGCGCCGGATCAGCTCCGTGCCGCCCAGCATGTTGCTCCACTGGTCGTCGCCGCCAAACTGAAGGTTGCAGCCGTATTTCTGGAACAGCATATAGAAGTCATAGCTCTGCATGATCATGTAGTTAAATTCCAGAAAGCTTAAGCCCTTCTCCATCCGCTGCTTGTAGCACTCCGCCGTCAGCATCCGGTTGACAGAGAAATGAGGTCCCACCTCCCGCAGCAGTTCAATGTAGTTCAGATCCAACAGCCAGTCCGCGTTGTTCACCATCAGGGCTTTCCCCTCGGAGAAATCAATGAACCGGCTCATCTGCTTCTTGAAGCACTCGCAGTTGTGCTGGATGGTCTCCGGCGTCATCATAGAGCGCATGTCCGTACGGCCGGAGGGGTCGCCAATGTACCCGGTACCTCCGCCGATAAGGGCGATAGGCTTGTTGCCTGCGTCCTGAAGGCGCTTCATCAGGCACAGCGCCATAAAGTGTCCTACATGCAGGCTGTCCGCCGTGGGGTCGAAGCCGATATAGAAAGTGGCTTTCCCGCTGTTCACCAGCTCTCTTATCTCCTCCTCATCCGTCACCTGCGCGATCAGGCCTCTGGCCTGCAGTTCTTCATAGATTCCCATTGTTTTGTCTCCCTTCGTTTTCTCTATTTTTGAAATATTACAAATCCACATTCCGTGGGGTGGTCCAGCATATAGCCGTCTTTATATTTTCTGGCATACCAGGCGATCAGAAGATCTCCTCCTGCACCCAGGATGTTCAGCATAGAAAGCCACAGCAAAGGAGTACTCCCTGTAACAAACGCCGCAAGATAAAAACCACCGCCCAGAACAAAGCCCGGGAGCAGCGCTCCGAAAATATATTTGCCAGGCGTCAGCGGCTCCCCGCAGTGGCAGTAAGGCGTCAGCAATTCCCACATTATGCCGATATGCATGCTCTTCCAGCCGTCTTTCGCCCCCAGGCACCAGCCTGCACCGTGGAGCAGCTCGTGGATAAACGCCGTGACCAGAAAGACCAGGAACGTCACCAGATAGTCCCGCCCCGCCAGCCAGACCGGCCCCCGGCCTGCCAGGATCCAGATCACCAGAGCCAGGATCACCAAGGGAACTGAGGTCACCAAAACCATCACATTCGCTTTCACCATTGAGATCACTTCCGAGTGCTCCTGATAACCCTCTTCCCGGAACTTGCTCCGCTGGGCTTCATAGTTGTCCAGAATCTTCTGCTTCGTCTCGCTTACCTTTCTTTCCCCTGCCATCTTACCCTTCTCCTTTGTCAGGCTTTTCCCGCCAAACAAAAAACGTCCTTATCTTACGATAAGGACGAATCACTCCGTGGTACCACCTTGCTTCACCGGCAATTTCCCTATGCCGGCCTCATTCCGGCCGCCTCCTGAAGACAGCCCCGACGCAGTAACGCCCGTCATGCGGCGCAGCCTACTATCCTTCAGAGAAACCATCTCCTCCCGAATTCGGTACGCGGCTCAAAGATGTATTCACAACCAGTTCCTTCATGCGCCTCTCATCCGCCGGCAGCTTTCTGTATGGGTGTAAAGGTTGCTACTTGTTCTTGTCAAAGCCTTTGCTGTATCACTTGTCTGTGTGAAATCTTACCCTATTTGCCCAGGTTTGTCAACCAGGTTATTAGGTGGGGACGTGGTATTTTCGAAAATACTACGTCCCAGATTGAAAATACCCTGTCCCTTTTTGAAAATATGGACAATGTACTTTCAGACATTCCTTATTTTCCGCCGAAAATCCGCACCGGATCTGCTCTGGCAGTTCCATCTCAACTCCAAGATTTTCTTTCGCAAAACCTACGGCTTCCTTCACTGCCGTAAAGCAATTCCGCTTACAGCAGCGGGGGCCGCCCAATTCAGCCAGGGCGCCCAGGGCCCGGGCCGTCATCTGATTGGACAGTCTCCAGGACTTGCCTGTCAGAGGGGTGGCTTTCGTAACAATACTTACAAATATTCCCGTGCTGACCGCAGCGCCGCAGCAGCCCCACATTCCACAAGCCCCGCCCGGATACTTGCTCCCGCGGGAACGCATCTCCTCCAGCGCTTCTTTCAGATCGATCTGCCCGCCGCAGTTGTGATAGGCCGCCAAAAGCGCTGCTCCTGCCATGATGTGATGTTCCGGCCCGTGCATGTAGATATAAGGATCTTCCATTAATTTCTGCATGATCTCAATGGGATTCCTGGAGGCCGTTGTTTCGCACTCCCGGAGGATTACCTCCACCCCCCGCTTCTCATGGCATTCATCACAGACAAAGTGGCCTTCCTCACAGCACGCGTTGCTCTCAAACTCCTTGTGGCAGAAGACACACTCCATTTTCTTCATCTTATCAAAATATCGGATCGGCTTGCCGCATACCAGGCAGGCTCCTTCTCCTCGAATCATTCTTTCCCCTCCATTTTTTCAAAAAGGGACAGCGTATTTTCAATCTGGGACGTGGTATTTTTAAAAATACCACGTCCCCAATTAAAAATTAAATCTCTAATTGAATCCCATCCTTAAATACTGCCTTCAGTTCCAGGTTCTCGTCCAGCAGCACCAGGTCTGCTTTCTTCCCTGGTGTGATAGAACCGTACTGATCATAAATCCCCAGGCTTTTCGCCGGATTCATGGTTGCGCAGGCCACTGCAATTTCCAGCGGGATCTGCATTTCTTTCACTGCGGTCCGCATACAGTCCATCAGATTTGTCACAGAACCGGCCAGGGCTCCATCAGAGACCAACGTGGCCCGGTTCCCCGCAACCGCCACATCCAGACCGCCCAGGGTATACTGCCCGTCCGGCATGCCGGTAGCCCGCATACTGTCGCTGATCAGGATCATCCGGTCTGCCCCCAGCATCTGGAACGTGGCCCGGACTGCCGCCGGATGAATGTGCACCCCGTCGCAGATGATCTCTGCATCCACCTGCGGATTATCCGCCACTGCGCCCACCACTCCCGGCGCCCGATGAGTAAAGGGCGGCATGGCGTTATATAAATGAACCGCATGGCTGGCTCCTGCCTGGAAGGCCGCCATTGCGCTGTCGTAGTCTGCATTGGTGTGAGCCAGGGAAATCTGTACGTCACCTTTCATCTCCCGGATAAAATCTACCGCTTCCGGATTGCATTCCGGCGCGATCCCCACGAATTTTACCAGGCCTTCCGACGCTTCCAGGAATCTGCGGCAGACTTCTGCGTCACAGTGGATAATATTCCTGGCGTCCTGCGCCCCCTTCTTCGCTTCACTGATGAACGGCCCCTCCATGTTAATTCCCACCAGGTCCGCGCCCTCGTGAGGTGTCCGCCGGTACTCGGCCGCAGTTGCCAGGATCCGTTCCAGTTCCTCCACCGGCAGCGTCATCGTCGCCGGCGCGATTGCCGTAACTCCCACAGAGGCCTCATATTTCGCGATTTCCTGGATCGCCTCCAGATTTCCGTCACAGAAATCGTAGCCCTTACATCCGTGAAAATGCAGATCAATAAGCCCCGGAATCGCATAACAGCCTTTGCCGTCCAGCTCTATTCCCTCCCCGGCGCCTTCATTTCCCGCAAATCTGCCTTCCTCGATTCGGATCTCACCCTCTTCAAATCTCTTATCTTCTGTATATACTTTTACGTTTTTAAGAATCATAGCCTTTTCCTCCCCGACCTGTCTTCGTCGTCAAAAATCACTTCTCTGACACATTATAGTATATCCTGATCGTCTGCGCAATCATTTGGGTACACCCCTTCGCGCATTTTGGTACAGGGCAATCTGCAATTTAGGACGTAGCCTTTTTACATTTTACTACGTCCTGAATTAAAAAAATCTTCCCATCTGCCGATGAAATTGTTATACTTAAAGACAGAAGTTTTTCTATAATTGTCTATGAAAAGAGGGAAAATGTATGATTATCTGTAAAGCAAAAGATTATTCTGAATTAAGCCGGAAAGCGGCAAACATCATCGCGTCTCAGATCCTGATGAAGCCCAACTGTGTCCTGGGTCTTGCCACAGGCTCTTCTCCGGTAGGCACCTACAAGGAGCTGATCCAGTGGTATGAGCGGGGAGATCTGGATTTCTCCGGGATCACCAGTATCAATCTGGACGAGTACCGCGGCTTAAGCGGGGACAACGATCAGAGCTACCGGTATTTTATGAACACCAATCTTTTTGACCATGTAAATATCGACAAAGCTCGCACCAATGTGCCGGACGGACTGGAACCGGACGCTGCCAAAGCCTGCAGCGATTATGACCAGATCATTGAAAATGCCGGCGGTATCGACCTGCAGCTTCTGGGCCTTGGCCACAATGGACATATCGGCTTCAACGAGCCGGCAGACGCATTCGCCTGCGGCACTCAGTGTGTGGATCTGACAGAAAGCACTATCAATGCCAACAAGCGTTTCTTCGCTTCTGAAGACGATGTTCCGCGTCAGGCCTATACCATGGGCATTGGAAGCATCATGAAAGCAAGAAAGATCCTGGTAGTTGTCAGCGGCGAAGACAAAGCCGAGATCTTGAAGAAGGTTGTCTGCGGACCCATCACCCCGCAGGTACCGGCTTCTGTCCTGCAGCTCCATCCAGATGTAACCATCGTGGCAGATGAAGCAGCTCTCTCAAAAATGTAATGCGCCTAAGCAGACATTTGATTTCCCCGGCGCGATACCGACAGAATCAAAAAATGCGAAGCACGGCATCCGTGAAACGGCTGGATTCTGGAGGTGTATCTGTCGAAAGGCGGGGACCGGAAATAAGATGGGTCAGACTTTGCGGATGTCCTGACAGAACCAGAACGTACAGAAAACGGAATCAGCCCCTGCAGCGAATCCGTATTGAAGCGTTAGAATCCGTTACAGAAAAACACAGAAGATTTCATGGGAAGATTTGACTTCCAGTCAAATCTGAAAAGAGTCTGAGCAGGGAAATCATCAGATTTCCCTGCGAATTGCTCTGGTCATGAAATCTCCTGTGTTTTGATGTTAAGGATTCTTCGTGAACACTTTCGGATTCGCTGCAGGAGTTGACTCCGTTTTCGTGCGTCTGATTTCTGCCATGTCATCCCTGCAAACCTGTATTTCTACGCCTCGTCGATCGCCTTCCCGATATCCCGGCGCATATATTTATTCTCGAACTGCACCCATTTCGTAGCAGCATAGGCGTTCCTCCGGGCTTCTCTCAAGTCTTTGCCCTTGGCCGTCACGCCCAGCACTCTTCCGCCGTTGGTCACGATGCGTCCATCCTCGTCAAACTTGGTCCCTGCGTGGAAGCAGTAATACCCCTCGTGGTTCTTGAATTCCTCCAGTCCTTCGATGGGGAATCCTTTCTCGTATTTCACTGGGTATCCGTCACTGGCCAGTACCACGCAGACTGCCGCGTTGTCTTCAAACTGCAGGTCCACCTGATCCAGAGTGCCGTCGATGCAGGCTTCCACCACTTCGATGATATCATTTTTCATCCTGGGGAGCACCACCTGTGCCTCCGGATCCCCGAATCTTGCGTTGTACTCCAGCACCTTGGGACCCTCCGCCGTCAGCATAAGTCCAAAGAAGATCACGCCCTTGAAGGGACGTCCCTCCGCCCGCATGGCGTCCACGGTTGCCTGGTAGATATATTTCTCACAGAACTCCTCCACTTCCTTCGTATAGAAAGGACTGGGAGAGAAGGTTCCCATTCCGCCGGTGTTAAGTCCGGTGTCTCCGTCCCCTGCCCGCTTGTGGTCCTGGGCGGAAGTCATGGTCTTGATGGTCTTTCCGTCCACGAAGGAAAGGACAGACACTTCCCGTCCGGTCATGAACTCTTCGATCACCATCTCATTGCCCGCGTCTCCGAACTTCTTGTCCTGCATGATGGTCTTCACGCCTTCTTTTGCCTCCTCCAGCGTGTTGCAGATCAGCACGCCTTTGCCAAGAGCCAGTCCGTCTGCTTTCAGCACGATGGGGAACTTGGCCGTCTCCAGATAGGCAAGGGCCGCTTCCGGATCGGTGAAATTCTCATAGGCCGCTGTGGGGATATCATATTTCTTCATCAGATCCTTGGAGAAAGCTTTGGACCCTTCCAGGATAGCGGCGTTCTTCCTGGGCCCGAATGTCCGGATCCCTGCCGCCTCCAGCTCGTCTACCAGTCCGCCCACCAGCGGATCGTCCATACCCACGATCACCAGATCGATCTCCTTCTCCTTCGCGAACGCGGTGATCTTACTGAATTCCATGGGGCCGATAGGGGCGCACTCCGCATACTCCGCGATCCCCGCGTTGCCCGGAGTACAGTAGATCTTGTCCACCTTCTCGCTTTTTGCCACACTGTATGCAATGGCGTGCTCTCTTCCGCCGCTGCCTACGATCAAAACTTTCATCTTGGGGCCTCCTTCGCCTGTTTCTTTTTCCATCAAACTGTCCGGATCTTTACCTGTCCGTCTTCCACCGTCACCCTGTCCTGAGCGATCAGGCCGATGGCCTGGGGCAGGATCTGCCATTCCGCTTCTTCCATCACCCGGCGCTGCAGTACTTCCGGCGTATCTCCCTGCCGCACCTCCACCGCCTTCTGCAGGATGATGGGGCCGGTATCCGTCCCTTCATCCACGAAATGCACCGTGGCTCCCGTCACCTTAACGCCTCTTGCAAGGGCGGCTTCATGGACCTTCAGCCCATAATAGCCGGTTCCACAGAAAGAGGGGATCAAAGACGGGTGGATATTGATGATCCGGTTCCGGTACCGCCTGATCATCTCTGGCGGGATCACCACCAGGAATCCGGCCAGTACAATAAGGTCCGGCTCCAGCTCCTCTACTTTGGCCAGGAAGCTTTCATTGAAAGCCGCCCGGTCGGCAAATGACTTGGGCGACACGCACTCTCCCGGGATCCCGTGATCTTTCGCCCGCGTAAGGGCGTAAGCCCCGGCGTTGTTGCTGATCACACCCACGATCTTCGCATCCCGGATCTCTCCTGCCTCGATCTTGTCGATCACTGCCTGCAGGTTAGTCCCGCCGCCGGATACCAGAACAACCACTCTTAACATAATGTAACTCCCTTTTCTCCTTCTTCAATGCGGCCTACCACATAGGGAGTGTCTCCGGCTTCCCGGATGGCCGCCATAGCCTTCTCTACATCTTCCGGCGCCACCGCGATGATCATGCCAAGTCCCATGTTGTAGGTATTATACATAGCATGCTCTTCAACATTTCCCTTCTGGGCCAGCATTTTGAAGATCGGAGGAACCGGGTAACTGTCTTTCTCGATCACCGCATGGGTGCCTTCCTTCAACATTCTGGGTACATTCTCATAGAACCCGCCGCCGGTGATATGGCTGCAGGCTTTCACGACAACCCCTGCGTTCTTGATGGCTTTCAGCGCCTTCACATAGATCCGGGTAGGCGCAAGCAGCACTTCCCCAAGGGTTCCGCCCAGTTCGTCATAATAAGTGTCAAGAGATTCTTTTGTCATGTCAAACACCTTGCGCACCAGGGAAAATCCATTGCTGTGCACCCCGGAGGAAGCCATCCCTACCAGTACGTCCCCGCCTGCCAGGTTCTCTCCGGTGATCATATCCTTCCGGTCGCAGACGCCCACGGCAAATCCCGCCAGATCATACTCGTCTTCTTCCATCATCCCCGGATGCTCCGCAGTCTCGCCGCCGATCAGGGCAGCCTCGGACTGCAGGCAGCCTTCCGCAACGCCTTTGACAATATCCGCGATCTTCTCCGGATAGTTCTTCCCGCATGCGATATAGTCCAGGAAGAATAAGGGTTCTCCGCCTGCGCAGGCAATGTCGTTGACACACATGGCCACCGCGTCGATACCGATGGTGTCATGCTTGTCCATGATCATGGCCAGTTTGACCTTTGTCCCGCATCCGTCGGTTCCGGACAGAAGCACCGGATCTTCCATCTCTTTGATCTTCTTAAGAGAAAATGCTCCTGAGAATCCTCCCAGGCCTCCCAGCACCTCCGGGCGCATGGTTTTCTTTACATGCTCCTTCATCAGTTCTACGGAGCGGTATCCCGCCTCAATATCTACTCCTGCCTTCTTATAATCCATTGCCATCTTCTTCTACCCCTTCTGCGCCAGGTAAGCCTCGTAGCCAATCTCATCAAGCTTCGCGGCCTTGCCCTGTACGGTCTCTTTCATTTCTATGGTGTAATCTTTCAGCTTCTGAAGCAGCGCTTCATCGGATGTGGCCAGGATCTTCGCCGCCAGGATCGCCGCGTTCATCCCTCCGTCGATGGCCACGGTAGCCACCGGGATTCCAGGCGGCATCTGTACGATGGAGAAGAGCGCGTCTTCCCCTGCCAGGTTCTTTCCTGACATGGGAACGCCGATCACCGGCATGGGGAACAGCGCCGCGCACATGCCCGGAAGATGGGCCGCCATGCCTGCTCCGGCGATGATCACTTTCATTCCCTTGCCCTCGGCCGCTTTCGCCCACTCAAAGAACACATCCGGCTCCCGGTGCGCGGAAATGATGGTCATCTCGTAATCAATCCCAAATTTCTCCAGTGTTGCCGCAGCCTTGCTCATCACCTTCAGATCTGAGTCGCTGCCCATTACAATTCCTACTTTTGGCATAATCTTCCTCCTACTGTAACTTTCTTGGTTTATCATAGCTTATTTACTTATAGATTTCAATGGTTCGTTCAGAATCTCCGTGCCCGGCAGGACAAATCTTCCATTCTCAAGAAGCAGGATCTCTTCCCCGTCTTCTTTCACCACCGCGATCTTCCCCAGTTCCTCGTAGGGAAGGGTGATATCTGTATGGCAGTGGAAATACGCCTTGGACACGTCTTCCTTTCGGCGGATGGATATCGAGTTGTCCCGGGCGATGATCTCTTTCCCGTTGGGGTTATACACTTTGATATCCTCACTCCAGCTGTAACAGGTATCTCCTACCGCAAAATGTGGCCCCATCTTCTCTGCGATCAGGATTGGCAGCTTCTCCTCAATGCCGTACTTCCTGGCGGCCGCGTAAGCGGTGGTATTGGTCCCGATGGCAAATTCCCCCAGAGGCAGGGTGGGATGCCGGTGCAGCACATTCTCCCGGATATACGCCTTGTTCTCCAGCTCCCGGGCGAAATTAGAACAGCGGTAATCTTCCACCATCCCGTTGGCGAACTTCAGCTCCAGATCCTGGTACTGCAGTTCATCCAGGTAAACGCGGCTTACATGGAGCACCCCTTCTGTCCCCTCCAGGACCGGGGAGGTAAATACCTCTCCCACCGGGATATTCACGTCCGCCACACAGTTTTCAAAGATCGTCTCCTTCTCCGGGTCCTTCAGCGGATGGAGCCGCACAAGGAGATCCGTCCGGTTTCCGTCTCTGCCAAGGATATGGACGTACGTCCCCTGATCCAGCGCGTCGATCAGGGTCTGCTGCACCTTCTCATACAACTCTGCGTCCAGGGTATTGATCCTGACGATCTCCCGGAAGATCTCCGGGTAACGCTCCCCTACCTCTGGCACCGGATAGGCCACGATGGTAAAGCTTCTCTCATCTCCCGGAATGTACTGATTGGTCAGAGCGCTCTGACGGCTGTCAAATCCCCGGACCATCTCTTCCTGCTGCCCGGTAAGCTTTAACGCCTCCGGCTTTGGCACCGGTGAAAAAGGCGCTTCGCCAAAGGTCTCGATACAGGCCGGCCCTGCGAAGGCTCGGGCCTCTTCCTTATAATGTTCATAGGTATTGTGGATCACTTCCAGCTTCCGTTCCAGGAACTGCTTATCCAGGAACAGGGCCTGATCGTCTTTGTGGTCGTAATCGTACTGCTTGTTGGCGATGCCTCCATAGTAGCCGATCTTCAGGTGCTGGCGCCTGGTCAGGGCGCTCACCCCGGACCGGTACAGGATGGGTTTTAATCCCATGGATTCAAAATTCTCCATCACCCGGCGGATAACCCGCTCAAAACCAAGCACATACCGAATGTTCACGGAACCCTTCTTAGACAGGTCCCGCCCGGTGTTCACAAATCCCCTGGCATAACCTTCCGTACAGCTGTCCGCCATCTTCCGGATCTCTTCTTCCGGAAGGCCGGCCAGGAACCTTACGGTCTCCTCTTCATTTTCACTGATATACTCTCCGAACTGATAGAGATACTCCGGGGAAGACAGGTCGCTCTCCCGGATCAGCCGCACCGCCAGCGAATCCTCCGGACACACCTGCTCTTTGATCCGGTCCGCCACCAGCACGTCGCAGTAATCGCTGGCATACCAATAGAGGGTCTCCCGGATACTTCTGATCTCTGGAAAAGGTGTTTCCTCAAACTGGTTATAAACTTCAAGGAACAGCTCCATTAAGATATCCAGGTACTCTACCCGGCCCTCGAAGACATAGGCCAGGGCTCCTCTTAGTTCCCCGTAGAGGAAGCCAAGGGCCTGCCCGTAATCTTCCCCAAGATATGCGCAGGCATAGGCAGGATTGCCGTAGCTGCTGCCATAATGCTCCGGCAGGATGTCTTCATACATCCTGTGGTTCCATTCCTTTAATTCCGCCAGGGAAGCCTTCTGATAACTTCCCTTCTCCAGCGCTTCTTTCACTTCATCCACAAGAAGGAGGAAGGACGCTGTCCGGTCAAAATAATCCCGGAACCTTTCCTCCACGCTGGTTTCTCCGATCATCTCACGGATCCGGCCCACTGCCAGTTCATATCGTTCCTCTGTCATTTAGAAAAGCCCCCTGACAAATATCCCGCACATGCCAAGGATCAGGGCTGCGCTGATCCCGATCCCCACTTTACAGGTAATATAGTTTTTGTCCCGCTCTTTCATGCCCCGGACGCCGCAGACCAGCCCGGCAACAGCCAGCGCCAGGATGCCGATCCCCACAAAACCTACCAGCGCGCTAAGCTGTCCCTTCAGAAGGAATGAGATCACCAGCAGGAACACCAGCAGAAAAAGAGCGAACCCGGACAGAAGACAGGACTTCATCCCCTTCCTGGAATGACGGTCCGGAGCCTGTCCGTACCTGGTCCGTCTCAGCTTTTTTCTGCGTTTATCTTTTGCGTTATTTCCGTTTTTTCTTCTTATGATCATGATGTCTCCTCACCCATGCACAGACCGCGAAAAGGATATATCCTGTCACTCCGCCGATGGTGTTCAGCAGAAGATCGTCCACGTCAAAACTTCCCACCCTGGAGAAAAGCTGAAACGTCTCCACGCACAGACTCAGTCCAAAACTGTAGAACAGCGTGGAGAAAAAACTCCGGTATTTACTTGCCATCGGCATGAAAAACCCGAAGGGTACGAAGATAAGAACATTTCCAAAGAGATTGGTGAAAACGGCGAACATGCCCAGCTGCTCCCGGTAAGTCCAGAAGCGGTTGATCTCTTTGAAGAGCACCAGATTATAATGGTACTCCTCCATCACGCCGGTTCGGCCGTACCACTCTGAGAAAATAAGAAAATATATGATAAAAAGGATATACAGGACGAATAGAACCTTTCCCAGTCCGCGGATCCTCTTTCTTGTTTTTAAATTCAAAAACAGCACCTTCCCAATTTAGAATGTAAGGTCTTTTCGATCTTTGATCAGTTTTGTGCCAAATACAATGGCGATCACACCTGCCGCGATCCCGGTCACCGTAACGATGATCCCCACCGCCACGCTTGCGGCCCCGGCAGCTCCCATGGATTTATAGATTTTTTCATTCATGGTATGATCCCTCCTGACTTTATTTCACGCCATACTGTTCATAATATGCGTCGATTGCAGATTTTAATGTGTCGTCGATCACAATCTTTCCCTGGCACTCCCTGTTATAGAGATATTCCACCACTTCCTCCATGGTGACGATGGCTGCCGTCTCAAAGCCATAGAGGTCCTTCACTTCGTCCAGGGCGCATTTCTCCCCGCCTTTGCCTACCTCCATACGGTTCAGGGACACCATCAGACCCTTGATCTCCACGTCGGCCGCTCCCTTTACCTTGGGAACCGTCTCTTCCATGGACTTGCCGGACGTAGTCACGTCCTCGATCATGATCACCCGGTCGCCGTCCTTAAGCTTGCTTCCCAGGAAGCTTCCCTTGTCCGCGCCGTGGTCCTTCTCCTCTTTTCTGTCTGAGCAGTAGCGCACTTCCCTGCCGTACAGCTCACTGTAAGCGATGGCAGTCACCACTGCAAGAGGAATGCCCTTGTAAGCCGGCCCGAACAGCACGTCAAACTCATCCCCATAAGTTTCGTGGATGGCTTTCGCGTAATACTCACCCAGCCGCTTTAACTGACTTCCGGTGACATAAGCGCCCGCGTTCATAAAAAAGGGAGATTTCCTCCCGCTCTTCAGCGTGAACTCTCCAAATTTGAGCACGTCGCTCTCTACCATAAATTCGATAAATTCCTGCTTGTAGCTTTCCATATATAAAACCTCCGTTATCTTCTGGCCTTTTTGTCCTTTCAATTCTACCATACCCCCAAAAGTTTTTCAATTCAGGAATTAACACCGTCTCCCCCACGATTTTCCTAGACAAAATCTTACAAATACTATATACTGGTTAAGCATTTATGTTACCTAAGCTAAGAGAAAGTGAGGAATTTGTTTTGTTCGCAGAAATCATCAGCACTATCAGCAACCTTCTGTACAGCTACATTCTGATCGTTCTTCTGCTGGGCGCCGGCATTTATTTCTCCATCCGGACCCGCTTTGTCCAGTTCCGCATGTTTGTGGAGTCCCTGCGGGTAGTCGCGCAGCCAGGCAATGACAAGAACGGTCTTTCATCCTTCCAGGCTCTCATGGTATCCACGGCCTCCCGTGTGGGAACCGGAAATATCGCCGGTATCTCTACTGCCATCTGCCTGGGCGGTGCAGGCGCTGTATTCTGGATGTGGCTGACCGCCATCCTTGGAAGCGCCTCTGCTTTCATCGAGAGCACCCTGGCCCAGATCTACAAACACCGGGCAGAAGACGGCAGCTCCTACGGCGGCCCTGCCTACTATATCCAGGCGGCGCTTAAGAAGCACTGGATCGGCGTTCTGTTCGCAGTCACCCTGATCTGCACCTACATGGGCGGATTCAACCTGGTGGCCTCCTTCAACATTGCCGACTCCTTCCGGGCTTACAGCTTCTTTGATCCCAAGATGACTCCCCTGCTTGTGGGCGTGATCCTGGCTCTGATCTTCGCAGTCTCCATCTTCGGCGGCAGCAAGCAGATCTCCCGGATCACAGGCGTCCTGGTTCCCTTGATGGGGATTTTCTACCTGGCGGTAGCTCTTTTCATCGTAGTTACCCACTACCAGCTGATCCCTGGCATGTTTGCGGATATTTTCAGCAATGCCTTTGATTTCCAGGCTATATTCGGCGGATTCGCAGGGTCCTGTATCATGAACGGTATCAAGCGGGGACTGTTCTCCAATGAGGCCGGTGTGGGTTCCGCCCCAAACGCGGCTGCAAGCGCGGCGGTCTCTCATCCGGTAAAACAGGGACTGGTCCAGATGCTGTCTGTATTCATCGACACCATCCTGATCTGTTCCGCCACCGCTTTCATGCTGCTTTGCTCCGGCACCGCTCCTTCTGTAGAGCAGGCGGGAATGCCCTGGGTACAGGCTGCCGCCTCCAGTTCTCTGGGCGGATTCGGAACCATCTTCATCACCATCGCCCTGTGCCTGTTTGCCTTCACCACACTGATCGGCAACTTCTACTATGCGGAGATGGGCCTGCAGTTCCTCTGCGGCCGGAAACCCGGTAAAGTCCTTCTCAACATCTTCCGTATCGTAGCCGCCCTTGTGGTACTGGCAGGAGCCACCATGGAATTCGGCCTGGTATGGAATATGGCCGACGTCCTGATGGGGCTCATGGCCCTCATCAACCTTCCGGTGATCCTGATCCTGGGGGGACCTGCCATCCGGGCCATGCAGGACTATATGAAGCAGAAAAAGGAAGGCAAGGATCCGGAGTTCAAGGCTGCGGATATCCAGCTGAAAGACAAGACCGACTTCTGGAATTAATCTTCATCCATTTCTTCCATCATGCGCAGGCCGGCTGTCTCCGTTACCGGGAGGGAAAATACAACCGTCCCGGCTTTGGAGTCCGTTCCGGCCTGTTCCATGATGGCTCGCATAATCGCGTTTTTCCGCGCGGCTTTCACCACGATAAATACCATTTCTTTTTCTTCCGCAAGGCTGATCCCCAGGAACCGTTCTGCGTGTTCTGCTCCTGTTCCCTTGGCATGAAGGACCGTGCCTCCCGGAGCATGGGCGCTTCTGGCCGCATCCATGATTACCTCTGTGTATCCGGAATTGGCGATCGCCACCAGCAATTCATATTCTGTATTCTGCAATGTGCTCTCCTCCTCGATCTCAATCTTCTGACCTACCGTAAGATACTGCAGGACCTTCTTGCCTCCCACGCTGCTCAGCGGGATCAGAAAGGCGATCCCCCGTCCCGGGATATCGATCCGCATCCGGGCGTACAGGACTTTCTTCAGTTCCTGCCAGGTATCCCGGGTGATCACTGCGAAGTAAACCGCTTTCTCTGTATCCTCCATCCCCAGATAATCCAGAAGCGCGCTTCCCGCAGTTCCTCTTCCCAGGGCCGCGAACGTCACCTCAATATGATATTCCCGGAAGAAATGAAGGAACCGCTCCCGCATTCCCCGGTTGGTGATCAGTCCCAGCATATAGATATGGTTCATACTTTTCCTCCTACAATTCTATGATATCGTCCTCTCCCCAGGTATCCAGATAAGGAACGGCAGCCGCCTCCCTGCTCTTTGCGCGGGCGAACCGGTACTGATAGATCACGCCCATAACCTGAAGGGTGATCAGCGGCGTCATGGCCACCATGGCCACTACGCCAAAGGCGTCCCGCACAATATTGCCGCCCACCGCCTGGCAGGCCCCCATGGCAAAGGGAAGAAGAAATGTAGCCGTCATAGGACCTGATGCAACCCCGCCGGAGTCAAAGGCTATGGCGGTAAAGATCTTCGGCACAAAGAAGGACAGCCCCAGTGCCAGGATATATCCCGGAAGGATAAACCAGAAGATGGAGATCCCGGTAAGCACCCGGATCATGGCAAGCCCGATGGAAGCAGACACGCCAAGAGACAACGCCAGCGCCATGGCGTCCCCGGAGATCGCCCCGGAAGTGATCTCCTCCACCTGTTCCTTCAGTACATACACTGCCGGCTCCGCCTTTACAATAAAGTAACCGATCACCATTCCAATGGGGATCAGGACAAACCGGTAGGGAAGGCCTGCAATGGTCTCGCCCAGATAGTTCCCCGCCGGCATAAATCCCACATTGACTCCCGTCAGAAACAGCACCAGCCCGATATAGGTGTAGACCATGCCGATCACGATCTTCAGAAGAGGCTTCTTCCTGATCTTCAGAGAGATCACCTGGAAAATGGCGAAGAACAGCACGATCGGCAGAAGAGACACCGCGATCTCCCCCATATACTCAGGAATCCCGTGGGCAAAACACTGCCACAGCCCCACCGAATCCCGGATCACCGGAAGCTCGGACGGCGTATATCCGGTATTCTCCGGCCGGTATAAAAAGCCCAAAAGCAAGACTGCCATGATCGGTCCGATGGAGCAAAGCGCCACCAGTCCGAAACTATCGTCCTCCGCGTGCTTATCGCTTCGCACTGCGGCAAAACCTACGCCCAGCGCCATGATAAAAGGCACCGTCATAGGACCGGTGGTCACCCCGCCGGAATCAAACGCAACTGCAAGGAAATCATCTGGCACGAAGAAGGCCAGGAGAAAAACAAACAGATAGAACAGGATCAATAAAGACCGCAAGGTTCTGGAAAAAAGCATCCGAAGCATGGCCGCCATGAGAAAGACTCCCACCCCCAGCGCCACCGCCACGATCAGAATGGCATTGGGGATCGAGGGAACCTGCTCTGCCAGCACCTGCAGATCCGGTTCTGATATGGTAATGATAAAACCCAGAATGAAACACAGAAGCAGAACCATGCCCAGCTTCCTGGACTGAGCGATCCTGGTCCCGATCTTCTCTCCAATGGGCGACATGGCAAGCTCCGCGCCCAGGGTAAAAAACATCATGCCAACCACCAGCATCGCCGCTCCAAACAGGAACAAAAGCAGGATGCTTGGCGGGATCGGCGCGATGGTAAAACTTAACAACAATACAATCCCGATGGTAGGAAGCACTGCAATCAGCGCTTCCTTTAACTTTTCCTGAAATTTATTCTGATAAAGATCAATAACCAGTATCTCTTACACCTCCGATCAGTTCCCGGATATCCTGGATCCCAAAACGCTCCATATACGCCTCGATACCCCGGATGATCTCCAGCGTCCCCGCCGGATTCCGGAAGTTCATAGTCCCTACTGACACTGCCGTTGCCCCTGCCAGGATAAATTCCAGGGCGTCCTCTGCCGTTGCTATGCCGCCCATTCCGATCACCGGGATCTTCACCGCATGGGCTGCCTGATAGACCATCCGCACAGCCACCGGTTTGATAGCCGGTCCGGACAGGCCTCCGGTCCGGTTGGCCAGGGCGAAGGTCCTCCGGTTCACATCGATCCTCATACCTGTCAGCGTGTTGATAAGAGAAATGGCGTCCGCCCCTCCCGCCTCTGCTGCTTTGGCGATCTCCGTGATATCGGTCACATTTGGCGTCAGTTTCATGATCACCGGATGTCTGGCGATCCGCTTGATCTGGGCGGTAAGCTGCTCCACATTAGCCGCGTCCTGACCAAAAGCCAGGAATCCGGCATTCACATTGGGGCAGGAAATATTGATCTCCATCAGATCGATCTTCTCCTCTGAGAGCCGCTCCACCACTTCCAGATATTCTTCCGGCGCATGCCCGCAGACATTGACGATGATCCTGGTGTCAAACTGCTGAAGAAAGGGAAGGTCCCGCTTGCAGAACACATCCACCCCGGGGTTCTGCAGGCCGATGGCATTGAGCATGCCGCTGGCCGTCTCCGCGATCCTGGGCGTAGGATTGCCGGCCCAGGGCACATTGGCGACTCCTTTGGTCACCACCGCGCCCAGCTGGTTCAGGTCCACAAACTCACTGTATTCTTCCCCGGAACCAAAGGTCCCGGAAGCGGTCATCACCGGGTTCTTCAGTTCCACCCCTGCGATCGATACCTTTGTATTTCTCATAGTTCTACCTCCGTTGCCAGGAATACCGGACCGTCCTTGCACACACGCTTATTGCACACATTGCTGTGGCCGTCCACCTCTGCAGACTGGCAGACGCAGCCAAGGCAGGCTCCGATCCCGCAGGCCATCCGCTCTTCCAGCGAAAGATAACAGGGGATGTTTTCTGCCATGGAATACTCCTTCAGCGCCCGCAGCATGGGCGTGGGCCCGCAGGCGCAGATCACATCGCCCCGAAGTCCGTTCTCCCGGATGGCGTCCAGTACATTTCCTTTCGTCCCGGCGCTTCCATCCTCGGTGGCCACATACACGTCTCCGTAAGCGTTCAGTTCCTCTGTCAGATACTGCTCATCCCGGAATCCCAGGATGATCTTCTTATCTCCGGGAAGCTCTTTGGCCAGCTCCAGCATAGGCGGAATCCCGATGCCTCCGCCCACCAGGAACAGTGTCCCTGTAAGGTCTTTGGGGAAGCCGTTCCCCAGCGGTCCCATCACTTCCACCTGATCTCCCGGTTTCAACCGGGAGAACTGCTCTGTCCCCGTACCCGGTCCTGTCACCCGGTAAACCAGACGCAGGCGCCCCTGCTCTCTATCGATCTCACAGATACTGATGGGACGGGGAAGCAGTTTTGTCCCGTCTCCGGTATACACCGACAGGAACTGTCCCGGACCTGCCGCCCGGGCGATCTCTTCTGTCTGGATCCACAGGCTGTAGATATCCGCGGCGATCTGCTCCTGGGAACATACCACCGCATATTCCTTGTATTTGCTCATACTGCTCTCCTTTTTGTGTTTCTCTATCCTCTGCTCTCCAGCGCCTCCTGGATATCTTTTCGCATATCCAGGACCGCCTCTCTGGAAGCCTCGCCAAACTGCTCTGCTCCAAAGGAGGCATATTTCTCCTGCTGCCAGGCGGCGATGATCCCTCTGGAGGAATTGATGATCGCTCCCAGGCCGTCTTCATTGAAGAAATGTACCAGGTCTTTGCCCTTTCCTCCCTGGGCTCCATAACCGGGCACCAGGATATAGGCTTTGGGCATGATCTTGCGCAGCACCTTGCCCATCTCCGGATACGTGGCTCCTACCACTGCGCCCACATAACTGTACTCTTTGCCCATCAGCTCCGCTCCCCAGGCGGCCACTTTCTCGCCCACCAGTTCATAGAGAGGACGTCCCTGGATCTGCTGATCCTGGAATTCGCCGCTGGAGGGATTGGAAGTCTTCACAAGGACAAAGACACCCTTCTTCTCTTCTTTGCACACATCCAGGAAAGGATTCACTCCGTCAGACCCAAGATAGGGATTCACGGTCACAAAGTCCTCCCCGAAGGGCACATACTCCTTACTTCCTACTTTCACCCGTCCCAGATGTCCTACCGCATAAGCGGCAGACGTAGAACCAATGTCTCCACGCTTGATGTCGCCGATCACCACCAGTCCCTTTTCCTGGCAGTACTGCACCGTCTTCTGGAAAGCCATAAGCCCCGGGATCCCGAACTGCTCATACATGGCGATCTGCGGCTTTACTGCCGGGATCAGATCCCAGGTCTTGTCCACGATCTCCTTGTTAAATTGCCAGATGGCTTCCGCCGCGCCCTCCAGTGTCTCTCCGTACTGTGCAAAGGCTTTTTGCCGCACCTGTTCCGGCACATATTTCAACATCGGGTCCAGGCCTACCACGATAGGCGCTCCGGTTTCTTTTATCTTCTCCACTAAACGATCGATCAATTCTCTCTCCTCCTGCTGTTATTTTTTCTCATAGACCACCTGGCCGTCCACCAGGGTATATCTTACCTCGCCCCAGACTTCCCGGCCGTGGAAGGGGGTATTCTTCCCTTTGGAGACAAAGGTCTCCCGGTCGATCTTATAACATTTCCCGGGATCAAAGACCACCAGGTCCGCCGTCTTTCCCTCCGCCACAGAGCCTTTGTCTGAAAGCCCCAGGATCCTGGCCGGCCCGGCGCTCATCTTGTCCGCCATATCCAGGATACTTAAGATCCCCGGCTTCACCAGTTCCGTATAGGTGAGGGCTGCGGATGTCTCCAGCCCCACGATCCCAAAGGGGGCCTTCGCCATGGACTGCTGTTTCTCTTCTGTCCCGTGAGGCGCATGGTCAGTGGCGATCACGTCCATGATCCCCTCCCGCAGGCCCCGTCTCAGTTCCTCCACATCCCGCCTGCTCCTTAAAGGCGGATTCATCTTGTAATCTGCGTCATCTCCCGGAATGTCACCGGAAGTCAGGATAAAGTGATGGGGACACACTTCTGCTGTCACAGGAAGTCCCGCCTTCTTGGCCAGTTCCACCATCTTCACACTGTCTGCCGTAGAGCAGTGGCACAGATGAAGCTTCACCCCGGTCTCCTTGGCCAGCAGGATGTCCCGGGCCACGATCACATCCTCCACGGAATTGGTGATCCCTTTCATCCCAAGGCGTTTTGCATTCTCATCTGCGTTCATCACGCCGCCTTCCACCATGTTGATATCCTCGCAGTGGGCAAATACAGTCATCCCCTGGTCTCTGGCAATCTTCATCGCCTGGCGGTAGAGGCTTGCGTTCATCACAGATTTCCCATCCTCACTGAGCCCCACGCAGCCGGCATGGGCCATTCCCTCAATATCGGACAGTTCTTCTCCCTTCTGCCCCCGGGTCACGGCTCCCAGCTGAAGCACATGGGCCGGCGACTCCTTGGCCGCGCGCTCTGTAACCGCCTTATATTTCTCCCCGTCATCGATGGGAGGAAGGGTATTGGGCATAGCCACCACCGTGGTCACGCCGCCTTTCACCGCAGCCTGTCCGCCGGTAGCCAGGGTCTCCTTATACTCCAGTCCCGGATCCCTCAGATGTACATGAAGATCGATAAATCCAGGCATTACATAACAGCCTTCCGCCTCCAGCACATGGGCTTCCTCCTCCCGGATCTCAGGCGCGATCTTCTCGATCTTTCCACCCTCCACCAGAACGTCCGCCTTCTGCACCGTTCCTGCCGCAGGATCCACAACCTGTCCATTTCGAATCAGAATCTGCATAGTCTTTCCTTTCCGCGCATTTCGCGCTAAACCATAGTTTATTTTAGCATATGGCCGAAAAAAAAGGAATGCCTCTTTTGACATTCCCTTTTCCCTGACTTCATTCCTCTTACGGAGCCATCTCATCTTGCAGCGCTTCCACTGCCCGGTCAAGCTGGTTGTCTGCTTCCGGATCATTTTCATCCCGCTGATACGCCACTTCTACATCCGGAGTGATCCCCTCCCCGTCGATATTCCTTCCGTTGGGAGTAAAATACTCCGCCACCGTCAGCTTCAGGCTGGTGCCGTCCTTCAGGTCATAGATGGTCTGCACCACCCCTTTCCCGTAGGTCTTCGTCCCTACGATCTGGCCGATCCCATAGTCCTGGATAGCTCCTGCGTAGATCTCCGAGGCGCTGGCGCTGTTCCCGTCCACCAGGACTGCCAGCGGAACCTGAACTGCCTGTTCCGCATCAGAAATAAACTCCTGCCTGTTCCCGTCCTTGTCTTCCGTATAGACGATCAGTCCTTCCGGGAGCATGAGATCCAGGATCTCGCATACGGTATCAAGATTGCCGCCCGGATTCCCTCTGAGATCCACGATCAGTCCCTCCATTCCCTGAGCCGTCAGTTCTGCCAGGCCTCCCTTATACTGCTCCAGGGTCACGCTGTCAAACTCCGAGATGGCCAGATATCCGATCTCATCCTCCAGCATCCGGGTCTTCACCGTCTCCGCCTGGATGGTATCCCTGGTTATGGTAAGCGTAACCTCTTCCCCGGCTTCTCCCCGAAGGACGGTAATCTCCACGGTGGTCCCCTTCTCTCCCTTGATACTTCCGGAGATCTCCTCCAGGTCCATGCCGGACACATCCCGGCCCTCTACCTGGTAGATGATATCTCCGTCTTTCATCCCTGCCTTCATAGCCGGAGAGTCTTCATACACACTGGACGCTGTGGTAACCCCGGTATCCAGGTTCTGGGTAAGCACCACGCCAATCCCGCCATACTCTCCCTGGGTGGTCTCCATCAGCGCGCTGGTCTGCTCCTCGTCATAGTATGCTGAGTAAGGGTCTCCAAGCGCCCCCACATATCCCTGGCAGATCCCGGTCTGAAGGGCGTCCTCATCCACTTCCCCGATATACTCCTTCTGGATCAGGGCCTGGATCCCGGAAAGCTTCTCCTTTGTCTCCTGGGATACTGCCTCCTCTCCGCCAGGGAAAGGAAATCTTCCTGCGCAGGACACAAGCCCAAGCCCCAACAATACAGCGAGGGCGCCGCACAGCGCCCCCTGCCAAAATCTCTTTTGATGTTTCATCTGCTATTCAGTCCCATCTACAAATAATTCTGCGGATTCACAGGCGTACCGCCGGACATTACCTGGAAATGCAGGTGCGGTCCGGTGGAATTACCAGTGGTACCCACAATAGCAATATTCTGACCCTTGCTCACTTTCTGTCCTGCCTTTACATAGATCTTATGGCAGTGCATATAGTAAGTCTGAAGGCCGTTTCCATGGTTGATGATGATCAGATTTCCCGCATTTCCGCTGTAACCAGCAGACGTAACAGTCCCTGCCGCAGCCGCATAGATCGGCGTTCCGGTAGGCGCCGCGAAATCCATTCCCTTATGGTTGGTACTGGCGCCCGGCAATGGCTGTTCTCTCCATCCAAAATAACTGGAGATCCGGGTATATCCGGGACAGGGATGGGTAAACATCCCGTTCCCGCTCACCACAGAAGCCCCGGCGCTGTTGGAATAGGAAGACGCACGCTCCCGCTGCTTCCGCTCCGCAGTTGCCACCGCCTCCTTCAGTTCCTGAAGCTCCTCTGACATCTCATCGATCTCGCTGTCCTTCTCGCTGATCAGGGTCTCAACCGTCTCCTGCTTCTCGATCAGCTCATTCTGCATCGCTTCGATCTCATCATATTCCTTCTGTAGCTGCTGCTCCTGAGCTTCTACTTCCGCAACTACATCCTGGAATTCTTTCAACATATCCCGGTCATAGTCCGAGATTGTAGAAATATATTCCGCTTTATTCAGAAAATCTGTAATATTTTTTGCTTCGAACAGAACTTCAATGAACTGGCCGCTGCCATTCTCGTACATATACTTGATCCGCTTTTTCATGCTCTCATACTGATCGTTCTCGTCGATCTGAGCCTGGATCAGCTCTTCTTCTTTCTTCTCAAGTTCTGCCTCTTTTGCCTCGATCTGTTCTTTGATCTCCGCCATATCAGCCACGATCTCTTCCAGCTCCTGAGACAGGTTTTCTTTCTCCTGCTCAGCAGCCGCCTTCTCTTTCTCCAGATCGCTAAGCTGCTCCCTCTTCTCCTGGAGACCAGTCGCCTCCACCTGGAACGTCATTCCCAGGCAAAGTGTCAATACGCATAAAATACTGATGATCCTCTTTCCTCGCATCCTATGTACCCCCGTAAATAAAACCCCTTAATCTTATATATCTGCAAGTTACACTCTTAAATGTTTCCGGATCGTCATGAAACTTCCCAGGAATCCAATTCCCACTCCCAGCGCGATCCCGATGGGAAGCAGCGTCCGGTAAACCGTGGTGACCGGAAGGAAGTCGATAATATTTCTAAGAAGACTGAATCTGGTCATGATATATTCCACTGCCCGACCGTACATGAAGTACAGAAAAACCAGCGGGATCAGCGCGCCGATGACTCCGATCAGCAGACCCTCGAACACGAAGGGTGCCCGGACGAAACCGTCCTTTGCGCCGATATATTTCATAATGGCGATCTCTTCTCTACGCACGGTAACACCCATGGTAACCGTATTGCTGATCAGGAAGACAGATACTACCAGAAGGATCAGGATGATGGCTGCGGAAACATATCCTACCAGCCTGTTCACGCTGGTCAGCGTATCCGCCACTACATCCGACTTCTTCACGCCTTCGTTCTCCCCATCATCGGGCCGGACCCCGGGAAGACTTTTAGCCAGGGCCACCACATCGTCCTGCTTGGATACGTCAGACAGATAGACCTCATAGTTGTCTGATGTGGCCAGCGGATTATCATTGGCAAACCCTTCCGCCGCTTCCTCTGAGCCGCCGAAGTATGTCTCGCTGAAGCTCTCCCATGCTTCATCGGCGCTGACATAAGTCACACTTAAGACCCCGTCGGCTTTCTCTAACGCTTCCCCGATCTCGTCTTTCTGCTCCTGCGTGGCTTCCTCATCGAAGAATACGGTGATCGCCACACTCTCTTCTGCTTTCTCTACAATATAATTGAAATTGAGCACGATAGAATAAAAAAGTCCAAACAAGAAAATACATGCTGCCATCGTAGCGATGGAAGCGATAGAAAACATCTTGTTTCTTCCTATGTTCTTCACGCCCTGTTTCATCGAATATCCAATTGTACTTATCCTCATTATTTATACCCACCTTTTTTCTCGTCGCTGACAATGACCCCCTTTTTCATTGTGACAACGCGCTTTTGCATCTCGTTTACAATCTCCTGGTTATGTGTTACTACAAGAACCGTAGTTCCTCTTTCATTGGCCTCTTCCAGGAGCTTCATGATCTCCCAGGAATTGGTCGGGTCAAGATTTCCCGTAGGCTCATCTGCCAGAAGGATGGCCGGCTCATTTACGATCGCTCTGGCGATCGCCACTCTCTGCTGCTCGCCTCCTGAGAGTTCCTTGGGAAATGATTTGTATTTCTGCGCCAGTCCAACCAGGGAAAGGGCTGCCGGCACTTTTTTCTTGATCACTCTTGTGGGAACCTCGGTTACCCGCTGAGCAAACGCGATATTTTCATAGATATTCCGATCCTTCAGAAGACGGAAATCCTGGAATACAACTCCCAGCCTTCTCCGGTACATGGGAATTTTCCGGTGCTTCATCCGGTTCAGATTCTGACCATTGACAATGATGGTTCCTGACGTAGGATCCAGTTCCTTCATGATCAGACGGATCAAGGTAGATTTCCCGGAACCGCTGTCACCTACAATGAAGACAAACTCCCCTTTCTCCACCTTCAGGTTTACGCCGTTCAAGGCGGCGATCCCTTTGGAATACTCCTTTGTAACATCTTTTAATTCAATCATATGCTCCTCCTAATTACTAATACTCCAGTGACTCCATATACTTCATGTATTTTACCACCATAAGGGCAATCTTGAAAGTAATGGCATCTTCAAAAACGCGCAGGTCAAGCCCCGTGCTCTTCTGAAGCTTATCCAGACGGTATACCAGAGTGTTTCTGTGGATATACAGCTGTCTGGACGTCTCTGACACGTTCAGATTGTTTTCGAAGAATTTGTTGATGGTCGTCAACGTCTCTTCATCAAAATCATCCGGTGATTTCCCCTCAAATATCTCACGAATGAACATTTTGCAGAGCGGCACGGGAAGCTGGTAGATCAAACGCCCGATCCCGAGCTCGCTGAACGCAATGACATTTTTCTCACTAAAAAATATCTTCCCTACATCCAGGGCAAGCTTTGCTTCCTTATAAGATTTGGACACCTCCTTGATATCATTGATGACCGTCCCGTAGGCGATGAGGATATCTTCCTCCCCGTCGTTTTTCAGGATCTCATAGAAATTCTGAGCGGTCTTATCCAGTTCCGCAGGACCATCCTGTTCCTCCAGTTCTTTGACCACGATCACATTTTTCTCATCCACCGCCGTAACGAAATCTTTGGCTTTATTGCCCAAAAGGCCTCGCATATTGTCGAGGGCGCTGGAATCTTTTTCGTGTTTTGTCTCAATAATAAAGATAACACGTTTTACTTCTGTGTCAATATGTAATTTTTTTGCGCGGTTATAAATGTCCACCAAAAGCAGGTTATCCAGCAGAAGATTCTTGATAAAATTATCTTTGTCGAATCGCTCCTTATAAGCTACCAGAAGATTCTGGATCTGAAAAGCCGCAATCTTTCCCACCATATAGACGTCATCGCTGCCGCCGTTGGCCAGAAGGACATATTCCAGCTGATGGTCGTCAAAGATCTTGAAAAACTGGTATCCCTGGACAACCTGGCTGTCTGCGGGCGATCCTACAAAGGACAGCACCTCTTCCTCATAATCCTCCTGCTCTGAAAATGTACTGGCAAGAGATTTCCCATCTGTATCCATGACACAAAAATCAATTCTTGTGATCCCTTTCAATCCTTCAATTGTATTTTGAAGTATTTGATTAGATATCATATTCCATCTCCTCCACTCGTTACAATATGCACTTTTCACAACAAAGAACTCTTTTCTTTTGTCAAAATGCATACTTCAGAATTTATCTTAATATATTTTTACAAAAAAAGAAAGAGGAAATTACGTTTTTTTGTTAATTTCCCCTTTTTTTCACATGCCACTTTTCAATTTCTTTTTTAAAGATAAGTTTTATAAGGAACTGACTGATCTTTCCGCCTGCAAAGTTCCTCTCCCGCACCGGGAACATCTCGCTTCCAAGCCCCACCCACAGAGCTGTATTGAGAAGCGCCCTGTTCTGGATAATAAAATCCTCCTGGAGAGGCGGTTCCAGCGCGGAAATCACACAGTCCACCTCGCCTCCGTTGATGGCGTTGACCAGCATATCGTCCGCCCGGTCGCTGGCGGAGACCTTCGCCATCCCCACCACCTGGATCCCACTGCAGTTCTGTTCCAGGTAATCATAAAAACGCTGTCCTGCTTCTTCTGTCTCTACCAGAAGATACACTCTCTTATGGTTCTTGTGGAGATACCTCAGAAACATCCTGAGAAACACATACCCTTCCGTCTCCTGAAGGGACTTGCGGTTTTCTACCCCCACTGCCTCCAGGATCATCCGGTCCCCGGCCAGCACCAGGTCAAACTGTTCAAGTTCTTCCTTTACATCCGCCGCCTCAGGAAGCCGCATCAGGGCGTCTGCCGTCAGGATCTCTATGGTATTTACCGGTTCGGAAGCCAGATACTCTACTGCCTTTTTCATGGCTTCTTTCGCCGTACAGTTGTCTATATTGACATCCAAAACATTTATCTTGGCGCTCATAGTCCCACCTGCTATCCTTCTTTATCAGCTTCCCGATTATAGCAAACAGGCGGTTGGTTTTCAATATTTCTAACAAAATGTTCATAGTTCTTAATATTTTTGTTAATTTTTGCCCGCAGCGCGTTTCCTCCTGGCAAGCAGCCCTCCGATCCGCCCGGTCTCCTTGGAAGAAAGTGATCTCCATCCCTCTTCCAGGACCTGGTCCAAAAGCCCCAGTTCTTCTGCGATCTCGTATTTCATCTTCTCCTCCCGGGTCAATTCCTCCAGCCGGACTGGTTTTTGTTTCTTTCCCGCCATCTTACATACCCCTTTCTTTTTCTGGAGTATGAACAGAAAAGCCTGGGATTATTCACGTTATCCGGATAATCCCAGGTTTTTGAACCTGTATCTTCTATATATTTATGTCAGAATTGGTGGTGACTATGTTGTTCTCCCATGCTCGCGCCTGAGAAATCTACAGCAACTTTTCCCACGCCGCAATCAATCTTGATCTTTCTGTCCGCTCCGTTATTTTCATTTCTGCTTCTTCCCAGACCGGAATATTCATTATCTCCCACAAGCACCTCGCCCACGCCGCAGTGAATCTCATAATTATAGTCTCCCGCCGCCCCGGGCGCAAGGTATTCGATCTCACCCACGCCGCAGTCAAGCTCCAGAGTACGGCCGGCACAGCCGCTGGCAGTGATCATGCCGGTCCCGCAGTCGATATCTGCTTCCCGGGCGGTAAAATTCTCCACGTGGCCGTTCCCGGTTCCCACTGACAGCGAAAACTCCTCTGCCCAGAGGTCCCTCACCGTCAGGTTCCCTGCGTCGATCCCCAGAGAGATCTCTTCCATCATTACTTCTTTGGGAAGATAGAGATAGATCTTCCCTGTCCACTTGCGAGACCCAAAGATCGACCATTTCTTCGAAGTAATCTCCAGTTCATCCTCTTCTATATTTGAAGCAAATCCAAGCCTCCTGCTGATCCCTTCTGTTTCTACCACAACTTCATGTCCATCTGTAGGAAGAACTTCCACATCTCCCACAGAAAGATCCATATCAATCTTACGTACGCCGGTATAAGATTCCTGGCTGCTCATTTTCCCGCCGGACACAATCCCAAAACCAGTGGGAAAACGGCCCTCGATCATCTCGGCGGTAACTCCCAGCGCCAGGGCTGCGATACAGCAGGCAAAGCCGACGGCGGCGGTGATCCCGCACACAGTCCAGAATATCTTCCATCTTCTCTTCATCCTTTAGCCCACCGCCTTTCTGTGAAAGGGCTTTTTGCACAGGTTCCCGATCCCCCGGCACAGCGCCGGAAACACTACCATACACAGCTTCACACAGGCAACGGTGCCGATCACGCCGATCACACCCAGGATCAGCCCCGTACCGATCAGCGCCAGTCCCACCGCAATCTCCGGCACCAGGCTTACGATCCCTGCCCAGACAAGCGCCGCCCCTGTGACCGCCAGCGCCACAAAGACAAGCACCAGCGCGATAAAAACTCCAAACACCGTAGCCAGAATACCCAGCACAACCCCCAGGATCCCGGTTATCACAGGCAATACGATGGGCGCTCCCACCACGATCGCCAGGATGATCAGGACCACTTTCAGGATCTTGCTGTCCGTGGAATCGGAAGCGGCTGCGCCTGGCCGGGGCGCTCCCTGAGGAACAGGTCCCTGCGGGCCGCCTTCCATCCGGGAGTTCTTCTCCCCGGCAAAGGCTTCCTGCTCCGTTCCTTTCAGGTCTTCCTTGATCTTTTCCGCCACTTTGGCGGGACTGCCAAGGTCGGAAATGGCCTGCGCCTCATTCTCCCTGCCGGCCTCATCAAAATAATCATTATAGTACCGCATCGCCTCCCTGCGTTCCTCCACCGGAACGTCCTGCAGCAATGAGGCCAGTTCTGTCATAAATTCTACCCGATTCATGCGGTTACACCTCCCTCAAACAACTCATTGATCTTCTTCGAATAATTCTTCCATTCCACACGGTACAGATTCAACTGTGCCACTCCCTTGTCCGTTACTTTGTAATATCTCCGGTTCCTTCCGTCAAACTGCCGGTCGTACACCTCAAGACATTCATCCTTCTGGAGTCTTCGCAGCACAGGATACAGCGTGGACTCGGAGACGTCGATGGCCTTTCTCACATCCTGCGTGATCTTGTACCCGTAAGTCCCTTCCTGCTCCCGAGATACAACCGCCAGAACAATGGCGTCCAGTAGAGCAGCTCCGGTATTAAATACCATGTCCTCACCTCTTTTTCATGGATCTGATCATATTATTTTATTTCAAATATATTTGATTTAACAATATTATATGCCGTATAATATTGTTTGTCAATACAGTATGTGTAATAAACCTGAATTGATAAACATCTACACCTCAGCCGGTTTTCCCGGCTGTCCTTTATTTCCGGCGGTTTCCGCCACTTATTTCCAGACCTTTT